>ERZ1036435.313-NODE-313-length-28248-cov-12.393750_pt1 | contig 28248 bp, 12 predicted proteins | sample MGYA00514223_ERZ1036435 | MGnify/ENA primary metagenome ERZ1036435 (study PRJEB33795, sample SAMN09464927) | human gut metagenome | host: Homo sapiens | place: USA: Stanford, California | collected 2016-08 | study: EMG produced TPA metagenomics assembly of the... | reverse complement strand
ATTAATAAAAATACTTTTTCTAATAGGAAAGCAAAACAACAAACAAAGATTTTAGAACAAAATGAAATTAGCTGTATGATTCTTCGTTGAGTAGTATCGAAAGAAGCGTGATGGTATCCCCGTATTTAAATATATGAAGGATGTACCAAAATTGGAGAAAATAATTTTCTTCGGTCTCTTCTAAAGGAGAAAAAAATTAGAAGAAAAAACTAAGTAGAACCAGAATAAAAAAAAAGAGTCTAAGAAAACCAAGTACTAAAAGAGAAACTAAAATAGAAGTTGAAATCGAAAAAAACAAAAACCTCTGAAACTTAAAAAAAGATTCGACCGTAAAAAGTGAACAAAAAAAAGATTTTCCCAAAAAAAAAAAAATTCGGCAAAAAACGAAAATTCTGGTCTCAGGATTGGATAACCAGGGATGAAAAAAGCGTTCTGTATTTATACTCGCGTCTGGAATGCCGCCTTTTTCAACGCGTGAAAAAAGATAAAACTCGATTTTGATTGGACAACCTCCATAAAACTAAGGAGGGTAACCCCGTTTTGGGTGAGGGTAACTCAAGTTGGACAAGTTTTTCTGCTGCTTTTGGAAAGCCATCGAAGTTACAGAATTGATAAGCTGGGTAAAAATTGAACTTTGCTAGCTGAGAAACTACCGTAGAATCTCGTTTTCTATCCTCGTCATCTATTTTCTCACTTTATCGTTCTTTCTAGAAGCTGCCAATAAGTGTGGAGAAAACATCGCACTGGCGCAGGTGGTGGACGGTGTTGCAAAATTCCAATAAGAAAGCAAGAGGCGTCGTAAAGACAAGGGCAGAAGACAGCTTTAACTAAGCTCTTCCTCTGAGCAAAAATGACTAAATGATATCTTAACTATGGCCAAGAGTCGACACCTACGGTAGTTTGTACGTTAAGTTTTCCTATTCTGGAAGAAACTTGCTTCTTAGTGCACATGTGCATTTGTTTGTAGGGAGGCAGGGAGGGAGTCGAGACAACCAGAGATGAGGGGGATAATTCTTGTAGCCGGGTAACGTTTCCAATACACAGAAAAGGAGTCCAACCTTAGTATTGGGATACCCTTTGGGCGTCTACAAATGACTATTTTGGACACAATATGAGCTCTAACAAACGCAAAAAATCACACATATATAAAGGAGAGTGTACTACATATCTCTAGCTACTTTTCAGGTTCAAAACGGCTTAAAAACCACGCTAAAACAGTGATTCAATATGCTCATATGTGCGCAGAACGCCACCCAACCAAAACAACAAAAAATTTTCCCTCCCAAATTTAATGTTACCCGGAACATTGTTTCGAGAAAGCGGGGTAGCTAAAACTAAGTGTTTGCCGGTTTTTCTAATCGAGTAGGTTCGTACATTATGTTCCATCCTAAAGCTTGCTAGTATGCTTAGTTCGTAGCTTTTAGCTCTATACTAATTCTATAGTTATGGCCATTATATCAAATACAGAAAGAACCCGTTGCTCGATAGACTAAAACCGTTATCATAATATTTGGACATCCGAGAAAAGATGGATTTTAAAATAGTGTATTAACTGATTCGCAATGAAAACGATATCAAATACATCTTTGAAGAAAATTTTCTGTTCAGAATCGTTTACTTCTAATTTCTGATGGCAAAAAAACGTTCTTGGCACATGTCATATTTTTATTAATAGATACTACAAGTTTATTAGATGAAATAGAGCATATAACCATAACATAATGTAAAAATATGTGGGAATGTCTTTTCAAAACATGCAAAGTTGTCTTAAAACGACATCTATACTGCACAATATTTTTTTTTATAATAGTATACCTCTAATGTAAACCCAATTCTTCCAGGAATGCATCCTTTGCAGGCTTTCTACCCAAGAACTCCTCCAAGTTATCGTCAATCTCGTATAAACCACCACGCGCTAGAACAATATCCCTATACTTGACACCAACCTCCGGATTCAATGGGTCTGCTTTGAATTTTGTGTAGTACATGTCAGTAGCAAAAACTTCCGCCCACATATAACCATAGTAACCTGCACTGTACGAGCCAGACATTATATGACCAAACGAGTTATAGCCGGTGGTTGGCTGGTCACCGTTAGAAATTAGACAGATCTTTTCTCTAAGGTCATTCCACAATTTTTTGATGTCCAATTTGTCTAACTCTTCAGCACTCATCATGTGAACCTTCATATCGAATAGGCCAAAATGTAGCTGTCTCAAAGCAAACAAAGCCCCATTGACATGCTTGGTTTTAATCAACGACTCTAACAGCTTGGTATCAATTTTTGCGTTATCCTTATAATTTTGTGATAATGATAGTAGCTCTTTTGTATTCCAAGTCCAAAATTCTAGCATTTGAGAGGGAGCTTCAACAAAATCCCAAGGTACAGCACCTGGACCATTGAATCTACCTATTCTATTGTTTCCAACTAAGTCATGAATACCATGCCCTAATTCATGGAAAAAGGTAGTAATTTCGCTATGCTTCAACAATGATGGTTTATCTTTGGTAGACTTGGAAAAGTTACATACCAAAGCGGTAATAGGATATGACCTAGTACCATTTGCACTTATATATGAGGATGACAAACCAAAGTTTGCTGCATGCCCATATTTACCGTCTCTTGGATGTAAATCGAAGAAGATCCAACCAACAAATTCTGGGTTTTCAGGAGTATCTAACTTCCATACTGCTAATTGTTTGACATCATCATGCCAAGTTTTCTTGTTTTCCTTGACTTCAACAAATTTTAGCTTCAAAAGCGTCTCGTAAATTTTCAACATACCATCAATTGTGGATTCCAAGGGATAGTATTCAGCAATTTTTTCCTCATCAACATTGAAATTCTCTTTTAGATATTTGTTGTCATAGTATCTGTGATCCCAAATATAATAATCACCATCATATACCATGTTGAATTCATTTTCAAATTCTTGTTTTTTCAAGTTCTTTAAGATATCCAGTTCCTTCTTGGCTGGGTCTTGAAGTTTCACAATCAGATCATTCACAAAGGACAGCACCGTATCCGCATTTTTTGCCATTTTAATATCCAAGTTATAGTTAGCATACGTATCATATCCTAGGACTAAGGCAAGTTCATTTCTCAATTTCAAAGTATCTTTAAACAAATGCTCGTTTTCGGGAACTTTATTCTGATCACCCATGAATGCCTTCATCCTGGTTTCCGGATTTTGAGCATTCTTCAACACAGGAAAAATATCAGGATACTTGTAAGTAACTTTTAATTTTTGAATTCCAAACTCATCGTTAACTTTTTCAAATTGTTCAATGACACTTTCTGGAACACCCTTCAACTCTTCAGCGGTAAATAATATATATTCCTTCTGTTCTCCTAAGTTTTTAGAGAATTTTAAACAATTGTCGGCTATTTTCTTTTTTATTTCTTTGACCTTTTCCAGCTTATCGGCAGGCAAATTTAAACCAGCCCTAACATAGTCCTTATGACATTTTTCAACAAATCGCCAAATTTCGAAATCTTCAAATTCATCCTTCTTATCCTTGATTTGATTCCAGATCAGATCGAATTGTTTAAATAAATCAACTCTAGAGCCAGATTCGATCTCGAAATCTTGCAATAGCATGGTAGCCTCCATAGACGCATCTCTAATTGTTTTATCTTCCGAAACATGTTGTAAAAAGGTGAGCTGATTTATCAATAGTTCATTTTCATTTTCATGGTTGATGTAAGGTACAATTAGGTTTTCAATAGTAGGATTATCAATGGCGACTAAATCGTCATAGAACAATTTAGTGTTAGCAATAAATTCTTTAGTTTGTGATAGAATATCTTCTGGCTTGAACTCCCAGCTAGGTGGATACTGTGGTGGCGTCAAGCTCAGCATGTTAGTGAACCTAGTATTTGCTAATTGGCTGTAGTTTCTAATGCTACTAGTGTAAGTATTATTCAAATGAATCCCTCTATAGCTGACAAATAATGGCAGTGCAATTAAGGCAAAGGTAGTTTTCTTGCTCCTAAATAGTGTGTTTCCAACTCTCCTTCCAATAATGGATAAGCTCCTAGAAAACATGAAGATCTAGACTATATACTCAGCCCAATCACTTAGCAATTGGGAAGTTAGACTACAAAACAGTGAGGTTTTCTTTTCAATGCGCAAAATTCAAGATGCCACCAGAAAACTGAGAGGCAGAACCGGAACGAAATAAAAAAAATTAATGGAGCGAAAATTAAGGGCCAGTCGGCTTTTTGAAAAATCTCTTATATCACACTTATTTATCGACAATTGATATGCATGTATTCACTAGTTTCTGTACACAAGACTCATGCAAAATTTATAGCCAAGTAAAATACGAGCTTAAACAAGAAGTTGTCTTGATATACAATTGTGTCTTTTATTTCAATGCTACCAGCAATTTTTTTGTCTATTATATATAGAGTGAATGAACCCCATTGTATAACACACACGAAATTGAGAAGTTCTAACACCACTAGAGTATTAACGTAAATGAACTCACAAGAACACACACACTTATCAGAATGAAGTTCAGGTAATAGCCATTCTCCAACATTGACATCTTAGTAAGAGATTTCCCTTTTAATTAAAAAAAGTACTATCTCAATGTCTTCTCTTTTTGAAGAATAGTTACAAAGTACAAGAGTTTGACTATGCATAAATAAAAGCCAAATGAAAAAAAAATTAGCGATTCACTCTTACAAAAGCTATTAATTATGCTCAAAAAATGAGTACAGTTAATGTACTTATGCCATTTATTTGGTAGCAAATAGACGAAATTAATTCTCACAATAAACACGGCTCGAGTTAATACTATAAGAGAAAAGGCAGATTACTTAACTTTCCGTTGAGTGATTAATAAAAACCTAATCCAAGACTAAAAAACACTAGCATAAAAGGTACTTCAAGACCACAATTTGACGTATCTGCTAAAATTGAATACAGCACACCGCTCATAGACTACTATGAATTGTTTTTCAGTTATAGACCACTCCTCTGTACTTAGCAACGATTCCTCTCTATTTGGCTTAACCAATCACCTCCGCGAAATTTCTCCATCCAACCACCCCCCTGTAGTAGTATCTACATTCAGTTTCCTCCCTATTCTTTATCTCTTTTCTCTCTCTCTCACTATCCTGCCCTCTCTCGAGAATAAGTAGCAAGTTCAATTGCAAAGCGAAGTGAAAGCCCGTTAATATGTGTTAATAGAATACACTAATTGTACTTTTTTAATATTTGAGTATCATTATTAGTGATACTCAATAGTATTTAACGTAAACTGATTAAAAACTTAAGAGAAATGATAAACTACCATGTTCAATGCCCATAATATAACAATCAACCAGTAAATATCTTGGTCATTCTATAACTCGATAAACCTCTATCGTAGTAAGCTGTGAATCATTTGTAGCTCTCTAAACTCCACAACTGTATGGATGATAGTACTTACCATGCAAGACTTTTCGACGAAGTCGAGGATTGGATATCGTCACCAGCGAATGACTGTTGAAGTTAAGGCTCAAACTAATTGGACTTTGGAATGAAAATGTAAAATCATCTTTGATATTTCCTTCTCTGAACAAAACCCTTTCATTATAGGCTACCTTTGCATTCAGCTTCTAATTGTAAAATTTAATAGTTCCCAGGCTTTTTGTATTCATTTCTATTTTCTTAACCTGTTGAAATACATATCTGATTACTGAAGCTAATTCGAAAACGGTTAATACTGTCAATTATTCATTTCATTTCCATTTTGGCAACTGTTTCAACCGGCATAATAACTGTCTACTGATTCCTGCCGATTTAGTCCTAAGTATAAGCTAACGAGATCCATCGCTATTTAATAACTCTGTCACTACAATCAATATTATACTAAACATGTCAAACAAAGAGGAAACAAAAGCAAAGACTGTTGACTACACACCTGTAAGATCCATTCTAAATGACAAATGGGATATTGTCTTATCTAATATGATTGTTAAAATGGGCCTAGGCTTTGGAGTAGGTGTTGTTACTTCTGTGCTTTTCTTTAAGCGTCGCAGCTTCCCAGTATGGCTTGGTGTAGGCTTCGGTGCAGGTAGAGGCTATTCTGAAGGTGATGCTATCTTCCGTTCTACTGCAGGTTTGAGATCAGTGAAGGTTTAAGACAAAAGTAAAGGGCACCTGTACTCGGGACATGACCAACGATGATAGTATAATAGTTTCTTCTACTGATCATGAGTTACTTTGCATGATAGCTAATCCCGGCTATCTAGCCAGCGGCAACTTGGATCTAATGTGCAGAAAATACCTATATTGACATCGTGTTCTTTTCCAACTTGTAACCACCAGCTATCCATATTTATCGTTACGAGACAGTAAATTGAGGTATCCATCAGCTTGTGATACACTTCGATAACAGCATTTAATCAATATTATAATTTTTATATTCAAACTATCTATGTAATTAGACTAAACACAAAGAATAAATTTTACTTCTACGAATCCGGTATTAATAGAAAATGCCTATGCTGAAGCCCAGACGTTATTGAGATCCATCACAAATTAATTGTTAGGTCCATAGGCCATCAAGTAAGCGTATCAGTCACAGAGAAAAACCTGACATCAATTCTAGTTGTTTTAACATGTCTGAATTAGTTTCAGAGTTTATTTTTTCAATATGTTCTCGTACTTTCTTGTCTCTCTTTTGGTCTTTGACTAAACAGTTCATATCTAAAGCTGTTTGCCTTTTCTTAGGCTCTTCAGCAATTTTGTTATCATTCAGTTCCTGAATTATCTTTAATTCAGCAACATCTGCATCCTTGTTGAGTCTAGCAGTCAATATTTTAGATTTCTTTCTTTCAGATGCACTGATTTTATTAACACCAGTCTTTTTCGGTACAGAGCTCTTTGATCTCGAACTAAATGTTTTACTTGTCTTCGATGTTTTAGTGCTTTGTTTCTTGCTCATTATTGCTTAACTTTCAACAAACCAATATACCAATCTATTCACTAGCCGACTTGAAATAACAATATATTGCTAATTACTGATGTGTTTCAGCTTATTAAACGTGTCACTCTACCTAAATATTAAACACATTACAAATGTACATCCTTATGCTCATCGCATAAATTTCTTTTAATTACATTTTCAATAGCATAATCTTGATTTTTTTTTTTCATTTTCTACATCGCTAACTCATCGCTTCTATTACCTTCCTGCGGATTTCTCGAGGACCTTGAACGTGGAAAATTTCAAAGTGACGAAAATTTTTCCAAGCTCATCGATTTTTTTAATAATATTATAGTCCTGAATATCTGTCTGTGCTATTGATCATAACCATAATTATCACATTAAGTATTAGAAATATATTATTGGAATATCTTTGTCTTTAAGATTCCAGTTTCTATTATACTGTGCTATTATTATCAGGTTATATTTACTCATTCAAAAAGTGTGAAATAGAGTGACTAAAACAATGGTCTCAACATACAATAAGGATAAACCATGGGATACTGAGGATATCGATAAATGGAAGATTGAAGAGTTCAAGCCAGAAGACAACAAGTCTGGACAACCATTTGCTGAGGAATCAAGCTTTATGACCTTGTTCCCCAAATACAGAGAAGCATATTTGAAGAGCATATGGAATGATGTTACCAGAGCATTGGATAAGCACCACATTGGATGTACATTAGATTTAGTTGAAGGTTCTATGACTGTTAAAACCACAAGAAAGACTTTTGATCCAGCAATAATTCTAAAGGCCAGGGATCTGATAAAACTTCTGGCAAGATCAGTGCCATTTCCACAGGCTGTGAAGATCCTTCAAGATGACATAGCCTGCGATGTAATCAAGATTGGTAATACAGTTGCTAACAAAGACAGATTTGTGAAGAGAAGACAGAGACTGGTGGGGCCTAATGGTAACACTTTAAAAGCACTTGAATTGTTGACAAAATGCTATATTCTAGTTCAAGGTAATACAGTCAGTGCTATGGGTCCATACAAAGGTTTGAAAGAAATACGTAGAGTTGTACTAGATTGCATGAAAAATGTCCATCCAATTTATCACATCAAAGAACTAATGATCAAAAGAGAATTAGCAAAGAGACCGGAACTCGCTAACGAGGATTGGTCCAGATTTTTGCCCATGTTCAAGAAAAGAAATGTTGCAAGAAAGAAACCAAGTAAAGTTAAGGCAGAAAAGAAGGTATACACTCCATTCCCACCTGCACAACTACCTAGAAAGGTTGATCTACAAATTGAAAGCGGTGAGTATTTCTTGAGTAAGAAAGAAAAAGAAATCAAAAAACTACATGAGCAAAGAGAAAAGCAAGCCGAGAAGCAAATTTTGAAGGATGAGGAAAGAAGGAAAGATTATATAGCTCCTAAGGAAGATGAATATAAAAGTAGCCACAAATCCACGAAAAAGAGGACAAGTAATGAAGACAAAGGCGACAAAGATTCAAAGAAAAGAAAGAGAGAATAAAGTAACCAGAGATTATGTATATTTAATAATGCATTGATTACAACTGCTATAGAGCATATAACACAAACCTCATAATTGATCATCTGAGCAAATCGGTTTATTATGTAATAGTAGCTCTAATGCTTTTGAAACGTTTTTACTATGGTCGCCCATCTTTAAATTTAACCTAAGTAAAAGACTGCTTTGTCTATTAGGTATTCAGTTAATTGATATATGAGAATGAGCTAAGTGGTAAATCTAAATTCATAATTCGTAGTACCCTCAGTTCTAAATAACGTGTATACTCGAATTTAATAATTACTGTGTCCTTTTTAGTATGTCACAAGAGTGCACTTTATCATTTTCACCTTTAACAGACAGACGCGAATTTCTCTGATCCTCACTTTAGCTCATCTCGAATTGTAAATTTCAGAAAAAAGACGCGTCTCTAAAATGTGATACCGGGCAGACTTGAAACAAATGCACTTATCAAGGAAGATATATATTATCAGTAAAAGGATTTAATTGACAAACCGAACTACTAGCTGTTAATAGGTCAACATACAGTAATTTTTAAACTCATCACAGCTATATTTTTACTCTAGTGGCTTTCCAAGATAGAGTTAATGGAGACTTTCACAAATTGCAATATTGTCCTGGTATAAGAATACAAATTCAGAAAGAAATAATTTAGGAACGCTATTAAATCAACACAACTAAACCGAGACACGAAGCATAGTTAAGCCCAGTATGGATTTTTTGTTTGATGAGCTAGAGCAAGTCAAAATAAAAAAAAGAACTACCTATAAAAAAGTCCAGGTTGTTGGAACAGACCAAGGAGATGAAATAGCCAGAGAAGACACTAGCAATCAGATTGTACCAAATAATGCTTCCACAAGCTCAGATTCGGAACGTCTCCTCAACAATGTGAATAAAAAGGGTTTTCTTCTAACTAGCGATAAACTGGATACGATACGGAGTCGGTTGGCACAATCTAAAGATTCAGAAGTAGTTGAGGATAGAGCTCTAATCAATCCACAAATAGAGGAACAGTCTAAAGAAAAAACATTTTCTTCTGAACAAAATAATATTGTAGTAAATCAATTGGACGATATCTCTACACAAATTATTAACGAATATTATGATGGTGGTGAGGATTTAGATGCAACTGATATAATCAAAAATAGTACGCAAGTGATATATGAGAAACGTCAGAAGAACAGTATTTGGATTAACCCTAGGAATTCGAAACCGAAGAAAATTAACCCAACTTACGATACATCAAGACTGAGAAATAGAAGTAGTTATAAAACGGTTAGTGATGATGACATTGATGATGATCTGGATGATAATGACGGTGTAGAAGAAACACAAGCAACCCAAATTGTAAGCACAGAGAAGGATAATAGCGTGACAACCGTTAACCTGAATGAGGAACATGAAACATCGTCATTTTTATTCTCTAACATTGGAGTAGGGAAGTCTCTCTTATTTGATTCTGAGCCCCTCATCCCTACCCAGAAAATAGCTGCTAGTCAGAACGACAGAAGCGTAGAAATCAATAAAGATGAAGACGATTATAGACAAACCATGGATGCATCTACGCAGATAATAGGTGCAACTCAGCATGTACCCATTGAAACTCAAAATAGCTACTTGCAGACTATTAAAGACCATGAGGATAAGACAGTTGGGTCATCAAAAGACCTTCATACACCAAATTTTAACCCCAATACTTCAATTTTACCGTTATTCAAAAATAATTCTTCAGAAGAAGCACAATCCGAAACTCAAATAGATGTAGTTCATGAGGAAGTCCATAAGACTAAAGAGAACGACACTCAGATGGATGATACACAAATATCAGAAGTTCTTGCAATAACAAAGATTGAGCAGGAATTAGAGAATGATGAAAGAGCAATTACTGACAAGCAAACAGAATATATACCTAAAAGATCACCAAATGTACTACCCGCAAAATCCCAATTTACAAAGGAAAAACTACTACAGAACTTTGATAGCAGCTCCTCAGATGAAGAAGATACTATTTTAGGTGAAAAACAAAAAGATCAAAACCTGAGTGATTCTGAAAGCCTTGAAAACAATGATATTATGACCGACCAAAAGACTTCTGTCACTCCTTCCTCCGAATATAATGGTAGCGACAATGAGCATTCAGCAAGTATTAGTTTAAGATCATCACCCCTTTCTAAACCAAGATGGAAATCCTCAAGTATGATATTACCTACATATGTCAACAATTTGAAACAAAAAGTAGAGAATAAAAAACTTCAATTATCATCAGATTCTGACGATGAGGTAGATAGTGCAGTAATATACAAGCTCTCTAATAAATCAAAAGCAACCCTGCTAAACCTTAAAGTCCGTTTGTCAAAAAAAAAACCTGTAAAAAAGGTCCATAACGAAAAAGATTCTACAAACATACTATTCAACAACCTTCGAAAAGCTACCAAGCAGCAAATTATGCTTCATAGAAAGGAATTGATGGAAAGTAGAGGTCTCAATTTTGAAGACTTAGAAAAACAAAAGGTCATGGTAGAGGACCTCTTAGAAAAGGAGATTGAAAGGAACTTAAAGATTCGTGAACGAGAAAAACGTAAAGAAAGTAATGAACCACTAGCTGAACAGGAAATAATGGAATCAGATTATGAATACAGTGGCGATGAAAGCGATATATCCAATAGTGATATTGTAGATAATAGTTCTATATCCTCTCAGCAGATCAACTATACGGAAGAAATAACATACGGCCTCAAAAATTCCAATGAGTCTGATAAAGGTGATAATTCTCCTGCAGTCATAAATGGCCCAATTGAATTAGAGCTTGACAATGTTGATGATGAAGGAGACATTGAAATCAAAAGGAGTCATCGTACATCTAAGAAGCCTTTCTTGTTCTCTGATACTGAAAGTGATTTTCAGAATGATGACATCATAACTGATGCTTCATCGAGTGCTGAGAGATTACCAATAGATGAGTCACAAGAAACTTCACCAGAAAATGAAGACCATGATAGCTCAGAAGATATTGATACTGAGCAAGAAAGAATTGCTGCTATCAAACAGCAAGTGAAGCGTCAACAGGAAAGAGAAGTCAAAGAAAGAAAAAAACTGCAGGAACTTGCTAATAAAGGTGTGAACCAATACTTTGAAGAAGAGGCTGAAGAATCTGATGATGAATGGCGAGGTATTGGCGGTGTAGATGGTGATGATTTTGGTGAATATGATTCCGAAGTGGAGAAAATGATTGACGATTATTCAAAAACTGAAGTCGATCTAACTTCTCTGCGACAAAAAATTATGGATGAAAATAAAGAAATGGACCTCAAACTTGTGAACAAAATTCTTTATGATATAAAAAATGGTGGATTTAGAAAAAGGGGCCGTAATGACATGGAACTAGAATTTAGTGATGATGAAGACGCTGAACTACAAGAATTCAGAAGAAAAAGACGTGAGTTAATGAAACAGCGAATGCTTGAAAATGAAGACACCGACAAGCTGACTAAAAATCCGAAATCAAAAGCCTTCTTTGAGAGTATGATTGTGGACCTAGTAGAAGATAAGAACAATTTTGATGATTTATCAGATCAAATTGAATTGAAGGAGGAGAATATTACCCAAGAAGATAATGAGAAGGAGTATAATGAGGCTAAATCCAATAAAAAAGGGAAAATACGTATATCAGAAGATTTTGTTCAGAAAACTCTGTCATTTTTGCATAATGATGAGAGCACACAGGAATTTCAACCCAGCTTTATCATGTCCAAGGAGAAAGGAATTGGTGATATGAATGCTCTTAAGTCCAATAGCAGCTTGTCTTTTTGTTCAAAATTATCAACATCTAGAAAAATCATTAACGATGAGGAAGATGTTATTGAAGAGTTTGAGTCGTTTAAGAGACCTTCAATCATTCAATCATTCAGTTCTAAGTTTACAATTGATGACAAATTCAAGGACGGAAACAAATCAGTCAAAGTTTCAACTTCTTATAAAACAGTGGGAGGTTCCAAGGCATCTATTACATATTTGGGTAAAACACGAAAACTAGTACCTCCAAAAAATGGACCAACTGTTAGGAAAAGGAATTCAAATAATACAAGCCGCCTTTTCAATATCCAAAATGATCCATTTGATTAGCCAGATTTTAAACAAAGACTGTGTAGTTTTATCTTAAAAAGTTATATAGCATAAAAACAATACAATATAGTGTTGGATATCTTCCAACATATAGTGCTTTCAGTACCGGTACGTCATATAGTACAAGAAATAAAAATAGCATTTTATTAATTAATAGCACTTTCTGATATTAAGATATAGCAGCGTAGACGATGCACTCAACAGATTACATAACCATATTAGTGGTCAATGCTTCATTTAGCTCTTCTATTGATACAAAATCATTCCTTGGCGATTCAGCACTCCGGTTCTTCTCGACTGTTGTTTTTTGCTCTTCAGATATTGTTGAAAAGTTAAACATACTATTGAACTTGTCAAAAAATGTTAATTTATTATTCCTCTGCGTTGTGATTGGCGTCGCTGTCATGACTGAGGTTAACAAATCCTTTGACGTTTTAGATCCCAATTGTGTCATTTCTCTATCTTGTTCCCTTGAAAATCTACTTAATGTCGAAGTTCCACTAACTTGTATATTTTGGATTGAAGGTATTGTGAAGTTTCTGTTATGGGAGGTTGCAAGGTATCTACCGAATGGCTCAAGTCGATTTTGAAACTGCAGGTTATTATTATTTTTAGGTACAAATTTATTGTGTACTGATAAAACACTTTCATGAGAATTACACCTCCGTATAGGTTTCATATCATCTGTTATTGCATCTGTTTCAATGTTTGAGGAGCTAGTAAATATCACAGTTTCCTCATCCGAGTAATCATTATCATTTAGACTCTCCCCATCATCTGCATCAGCAGATCCAAATAGAGTTAAGGATAATCTTTGTTTATCTTTGAAATATTTATCCAGTTGATTCTTATCTGGTTTTCTAGCTTTTTCTGTCCTTAATCCTGTCTGAAAAGACCTAGCGGGATGTAATACTTGTTCTTGTTCTTCTAGTAGATTACTTCTGTTGGGGCTGCTCGGGAGCGATTCATATTCAGTAACAGATAAGTTTTCATGTATAGGGCAAAACGATATATTTCTCTTTTTTGGGGGTGAATTTATAGGTGATCTAATCATACTAGCGCGATTGAGTATCTTTAGAGGTTTTGGTGTAAATGACTCTAAGCTACTCTTGGTTGAAGTAGACGCAGGTGACAACTGTTTACTGTTTGTTTCATCATCTTGTTGAGCAATCTCATTTAAACTCAGAGTTATCTCTTTAAACTCTAACATTAATTCTTGTATCCGACTGGTGTTTAATTCGCTCTTTCTCTTTGTTGCTTTTGCATTTTTCTCTGTTCTGATCTTATCCTTAATATATTGCGATCTTATGTACAATGAATTTAACTTCTCGAGAAACTCTGTATATTTATCGTCAAGCCTTTCTATACTATCGAGTCCACTTTTATTTTCTGAGATGTGTCTATTCTTATTCTGGAGCAGGATCCATTCATCTAGTTGTTCTATGGCCTCATTTGACCTTTCTAATAATCTCTCAGTAATTTCCTCTAGCGAAGCCATGGTATAGGTGTTGGTGTAGATAAGTCCTCTTCAGTATACAACTAAGAAAAATGCCTTCTTGATGCTGCAGTTATGTCAATGAGTATTACCTCGCCAATATTTTAATACAATTTTTAGTCGGTTGTTTGTTTATAGCTTCAATAACTTTCAAGGTATGTTGAAAATAATCGCTATAACTGCAATGATAATGACCTTGCTGGCAACTATAAACCTTAGTACCTGTCTCGATTTGATCGGGATTGTGAAAACGATATATATCTTGCCTGTTATCAGATGCAGTGAAGATCAATAAACAAATGTGGTGAATATAATACTGGTTCAATCTCTAACTTTGTTGTTTTCTTTCTTGAACTGGAGACAATTTTCTCACTTTGTGCTTATCAATGTTATAATTGCGTTCAATATTAGTGGTTAGTCGGAGCAAAAGACTAGCAAGGTAAGAACAGGCAAATGAAAACAATAAAAAAAACACGAAAAAGCTATTTATTATAGATAACAACTACAGCCCCAGCATCTATGTAGAATGTATTTAATTTTATTTATCATTTGACATATGCATATGCTCATCTCTTGCAATATGCCAACACAACTCAACCCTCACCCCACATACTGAGACGTGGCCCTTTCTGCATGAAGAGTGCAAAGAGAGCTGTTTTAGCACAATGGTTAGAAAAGGAAAAAACTATCTTTGATTTTTTTTGTTTACATTTTCTAATTGAGATAGATGATGATAACTTTCATTTCAGGATTACACTAACTCAAGAGGCTGGGTAAACAATATTCTTACTCAACCCAAGCTATGGGACAGGAAAATGCTTCGAAGGAAACCAAGACGGTAGCCAACAAAAGAATAATCGTTAAATGATATCCTGGTGTGTGTTAATGTTAAATGAGATGTTTTGATTAAGAGTACCATGGTGAGACATTTGGTATTTCATTATCTATTAATTAATGAGAGCGCAATAGCAGCTACTGTGATATATTAGGTTGAAAAGATGACTCAAACCTATGCATCCTAATGAAACGAATAATTTAATGGGAGTATTTTCTAATCTTCCATGACATGCCATAGATGTGTAGCGTGACACATATAGTACCCATTATCTATTGTTGTGAAAACAACAATACTGCCATATTTCTTGAACTTTGGAAGTTAACTTGCCATTGCATATTGCAAGACCGAAATACGAACTTTGACACTATGGTATAAACGGGAATGTCTTACACTTCCTATGACTCAAAAAGCAACCAGACTACTGCTGGAAAAGTATCTTTGTCACTATTATAACTAACTTTTATGAACATCTTCACCAATCTACAAGATAGCTAGGAAGGCGAAAATTTCCGTCTTTTACATCGCTTAGATAATAGACCTGTACTTCAAAAAAAACAACAACAAGATATGTGATATGCTTAATCGATAGAGTCACAACAGGTAAAACAATCTGACCCATGTTAGAAAAGCTTTACTTTCAGTTGAGAGCCCACTAACCCTAACTCTGTTGATAACACTGATATTGAGGAATCCCATTTCTTTTACGCTTTTTTATCTCAATGTTATTACCACTACATCGAACAACTCCCCATTTCAAAGGTAGCAGTAGACCAATACTATTGCTGCCTGCATGAAAGGGTTATTCCCAAAATCATATTTATCTCGATCCATGTTTACCCTATAAACGATAGTGTAGAAAAGAAATTGAAGATCTCCGATTAGATATCCTCTCCCCTTCAAAAGAGAAGACGGTCCCTTCCCATTGCGATTGCCTCTAATGCCAATATCAGCTTTCCTTTGAGTTTAGTTTATTTATGTGGAATTACATCTCCACTGCTATCTTATCTATCTCCCTTGGCCCGTCGACCTTATTTTGAGAAGAAACCAACAAAAAAATGAGAATTTCTCCACAATGATAAACTTAGTTTACACAGAGACTGCCTCAGGATCATTTTTTTCCCACTCTTTCCTCCCCTCCCAAAGAGCCCTTTCTTTGTTTATTCTCTCTTGAAAAAAACTTGATTTTTTTTCTCTCTCTGGGAAGCGGTGGAGATGCATCTCCGTGGTAATGGTCCCCTTCCATTAGTTAGCTTGGGAAACGTTAAGTTAGAGCTGTTCTTTCTATTCTCTCCTGAATACTCTGTTTTAGCATGAAATACAGGCTACTTCACTAAGAAAACATTTTATGGCATCAGGCCTTTAACAGATGCTTGAGTGCTTTTGCTGCAGTAAGCACTTTCTTCTTGGAGAGTTATGGACCATATCTTACAAAGACTTGAAGTGATGAGCAAGAAGTTAAGTTACATATGAGGAATTATAACTCCATTGTGTTTCTAACTTAGCACTTAATGCAAAATGAAGTCAATAGCATTGAAAAGAAGAGCAAAAACAATAACTATATAAAGGAACAATGTTTAGCATTGGAATTGGTCCTGACCTTGATGTTGGATTGCCTTTAGTCTTATATTATTCTTTTATGCTTTTGTTTTTTTTATTGTGCCATTGAAAACTTTCAAGAAAGTAATTAACTGGTAGTAAGCATCCTAACCTTAGTGATACCTCTACATCAAGTTAAAACTTACAGACAAAAAGTTATACTACTAATAACTAGACCCTTTTCTCAAACTAACCAAAATCTCTCACACACAATAATGTCAGTATACAACAAGACACCACTAATACGTCAGATATTTCCAAGCATACCACAGATGTACTTGAAACATGAATGTTTCCAACCAAGTGGAAGCTTCAAAAGCAGAGGTATTGGCCATCTAATATCGAAACAATCACAAAGAATATTAGGCAATGGCCTGGGTAAGAAGCCAATGGTATTCGCCAGCTCTGGTGGTAATGCAGGACTAGCAGCAGCCACAGCTGCAAAATTTTTAAACCTACCTTGTACCGTCGTCATACCAACCGCTACGAAACAGAGGATGGCAGATAAGATTAGAGCTACCGGAGCTAATGTCATTGTTTCTGGTAACTTCTGGAAGGAGGCAGATAACTACCTGAAAGATAATATCCTATCTAAGTTAGAAGAGTTACATAAAAATGTGGAACCAATATATGTACACCCATTTGATAATCCAGATATATGGGAAGGTCATGCTTCAATGGTAGATGAAATTGTTGAAGACTTTAAAAATAAAATGATACCTCTTAACAAGATAAAAGCTATAGTGTGCAGTGTTGGAGGAGGCGGACTTTACAATGGTATAATACAAGGCCTCGAAAAATATAACTTAGCTGACAAGATACCTATTGTAGGCGTAGAGACTAAAGGTTGCCATGTATTCAATACATCTTTGAGAATGAACAAAGTGGTGAGCTTCAAGAAGATCACCAGTATTGCTACCTCGTTAGGTACTGCCGACATATCTACAGAGGCCTTTAAATACGCCAAAAGATATGGTACGAAGTCTGTGGTTTTAAGTGATCAGGACGTTGTCAAGACATGCCTAAGATACACTCATGACTTTAACATGGTAATTGAACCAGCATGTGGCGCTGCCGTCCATTTGGCTTATCACACCGAGATCTTAGAAAAAGAACTCGGCACAAAACTAAATGCGGATGACATTGTACTAGTAGTGGCCTGTGGAGGTTCATCGAACACTGTCGAAGATATGGAATCGATACTACAAAGACTGTCCACCGAGGAGAATAACATCAATATCCCAAATGTTGCAGAAAATATTATTGTCAGAATGCCTGAGGTGTCTGTCCTAGCTTAACTTGAAACAATTTATACTATTGGATGTCATTGTAATTTATTTTATCTTTAGTAAGTTTCCTCAATCACTAGCTATTCTCTAGATCAGTATCATAAAAACCATTTCGTTATGGCCTATAGAATCAATGATGTTACGAAAAATTATATAGTGACTCTTTTAATCCATTCTAACACGCATTGTTTTTACCAATGCGAGACTTCATTACCATAACATTAATTTTCAAAAACTTGAACAAAAATCTTGTCCCACGGGGATAATATTGTTTTGTTTTGGTTCTTGGCACTCACTTCATATCAATTCAGGTATTGAGTAGTTTTGAGGGAACACCAAAGAAATATTTGACTCGCTATTATTATACATATTGATCACTTCGTAGTAGAAAACACCGAAATTGTTCTGTCCAATTGAACTTGTAAATAAAATATTAAATATTCTAACAGTTGAACACTAACGTGAAACACATTTATTGCAAAAGAAAATAGAACATTTAATGTCAAGATGCTATATATAAATAAAAAATACCAAGCATATATATAATTCAAAAGCTTTAATATATCAATAGAGCAACAGCATTATTAAAACTTTAGCTCAAAAAAAATACTGAAGTTTAAAATTTCTTTAGGTGTTTAAATCCACCTACCATAGTCAGACCACCGACCGTTATATAATAATAGCGAGAAAAATCGTTCTCATATTTTTTTTATGTAAGACAACTCAAAGAAAAGACCAGGAATAAATGACATATAATAATAATAATATAACATACCTTCTCTATGTACGCATACTCTCCACTCTCTATGTTATGGATATCAAATAGTGAGATGTAAATTGACTTTTGTTTTCTTCTTCTGTTTGCTACCCAGTTTTTGATCTGTATTTTTGAGAGGTTTGTCTTCTGTGCTAGATATTGCTGGCTGTTGTGGTCGAGGTATGGGTTGTCGATATGGTTGCGGTACCAGGTCTCTAGTATCTGTACGTTTTCCCTTGTGAAGCGGTGGCCTCGATAGGAAGCGGAATAGTGATTGGGGACGCCTTTTTTAAGCAGATGGTCTTTGGTAACCACATTGAATACGATCTCATGCTCCCGTAGTTTTGACAGAAGAGTAGACAGTCGATAGGTTGTCTTGATCAACCCTATCTCTTGTGGGTCCAAGTTGTTTCTCGATAGGAACCTTAGGATATCGGACGACGGCCCCGGGAGCGACTGTCTTTTGGGTAAACTGGAACACAATGATATAAGTTGGTTATTAATCTCTTGCAATTTTTCCTTTAAATTTTCTTCTTGTATTGGATTAAGTAGATGCGTAATACTAATTCTTGATTTCTTTGACATAATGTACTTTGGTATTTTTAAACCACATACATATTTCACTAGTTCAGACTGAATTTCATTCCGTTCCTTTTATATAAATTTATTGAGGTTCAACCGCCTAAAAATTGCAATTTTAATAAAACTACACTCCCTGTCTATCATATTTACCTAATATGGTAAAATACTGTAAATACTATATTAATCTTACACAAGTCTCATATCCAAGAGAATTGATATAAAAGAAACCCAAAAAATTGCCATGTTAACATGATTAATGAGCAGAAATTAACCATTCCTTTATGTCAGTTGTACAATATCTGAAGTCACTCTACTAATGTTAACTGAAACACTGACTATGAAGTATACTGCCACAAAATTCAGGGTTAGAACAAATAAAAGACTCAGAAGCCAAAAATATCCTGAAAAACACTCCGATTTTCTGGGCTGTAGTTCCACAAAGAGCTCCTTTGGTCTTAACATGCTGTTAACTAAACCGAACAAGTTTCAGATCCCACCCCCTCACCCTGTGTTACTAAAGCGAATTAGAGAAGAAAGGATGAAACTGACGAGCTCATTTGAGTCAGGTATCAATATCATCGATATTGAAACATCATGGGAGATAGATAAGTTCATATCTCATCACTTCAATACTTCCATCGGAAATGTTTTAAAATCGAAATCCAGCAGTAAGAAAAGACCTATGAACGCTTTTATGGCATTTCGTACATACTATGCCCAATTAGGCACCGGCCTCAAACAAAATACACTCTCCGTCATTCTCTCAGAAGCTTGGAACGCCCCAGAAACGGATCAAAATATTTGGGACATATTCGCGCAGCAGTTTAATTTTGCGAGTCCTCGGTGTGGGTTTGTAAATTATATAATGGCCCATGCGTCCTCAGCGCCATGACAGAACTTGGAGCAGGCGACGGAGGCGGAGAGCGGGTAGTTAGATATAGCTATTTTGTCATCTACATATTCATCAGCAAAGGAGTCGTGGCCTCTCGCCATCGCCCCCACAAATACGCATACTGATTGCTTATCCCCAAGGTACTCCTGCGGCCTCATCACCTCAGCGTCAAAAGAAAGAGTTTGATATACTAACATTTTTAATTAAAGAAAAAAATTGCACCGTCATCTGCTGAATAATAAAATACTTACGCTTTGACTGCAAAATTAACAACTACCATTAAGAAACTATATTCCTGCTTATTTTGAAGGTCCAAAGTGCTCACATTAATTACTCTACAATTGCAACAGCGTCAGATATAGAAAATCACATGATACGAAAAGACTACCATTTGGAGTGGATCAATATTCTTAGTATTCGTAGGAATGTAAAAGATGAGATTGACAGTAATTAACAAAATATAAGAAACACAATATATATATTCAAATCTCTCTGTCTTATAATGGATATCATCATTTAACATTTTTTGCTAGACATCATTATGTCATATCAGGCAAAGCACTATAATATGTACGTTTGCCATTTCATCAAGCTTCGAAACTGGCTTATTTTCGCCACTACAGCTTAAACAAAAAATACTAGAGAAAACATTATTGATTAATATTTACAATCACAAATAAGGAATTATCTTGGCTCTATTCGTGCGCATACCTTAAGCTAACAATATGAAACACATAGATTTCTTACAGTTATTGCTTTTACATTTACTTTTAAAAGATTAAACTAGAAATGTCAATTGCTCCCTTTCAGTATTCTACTAGCTGAAATATTCAACTAGTTGGAGCGTCAGGAACTTCAATTTGCGCAATCAAGTAGTTCCTATAATATTATTTGTTTTATCAATGTGACAATTCAGAGAACGCTTTACTATTAGGTAGCAACATGTTTTATAGCTTTCAATTTCGTGAGTAATTTACTGCATTGGAAAAATAAATAAGATGAGAAACCGTGCAGTAAAGTTTAATAACAATAGTGATTACTAAAATTCAAAGTGTATAAATATTAGGAAGGCATAACATTTAATTTTTTTGCCTATCTGTAAACTGTATAAGGCATTCATAAAGCTTTTAACTTCACCATTGTTCAAATTTTTATAACAATTGATAAGGTTTTTATTCAAATCATGGTCCCATTCTGTAATGTTAGACAAACTATGAGTTCATTATTTATAGATGGCCTTACTCATTTTAGTCTGTGAGTACTTTAAAAGCTTATTATCATGAGGACATTGATAAGAACATCGATAGTGACTGCACTAACTGATTAGGAATTGCAAATACCAAAAACATCTATATATTATTTACTTATCTTAGAACAAAATATACAAAGGAAAAAACTCATGGACTCTTCGTAATACAAGCATTGGTAAATACAACAAAGATATATAAAAAAAATCCTATCTTGAAGAATTAATCGATGTTAGTTAAGTTATATATGTAAACCCAAATAGTTTGGATCTTGTTGAATTATTAAGAATAAATGATCTAGCGTCATTGAATTTAGTATTCATGGGAATATTGTCGTGGAGACCTGTAGATCTTACTCTTCATGATAAGTAGCTTCCAATTCTAACTAGCTCACATGATCTATATACGTACAATATATTAATGCAACCAAGCCCAAGAAAATATAAATTAAGTGGTTGTTTGGCCGAGCGGTCTAAGGCGCCTGATTCAAGTTGAAAAATACTTACTGGGTTAACAAACTCAGGAGCACTCAGGTATCGTAAGATGCAAGAGTTCGAATCTCTTAGCAACCATTTTTTTATATTGGAAGACTTTAAACATAACGATCGACGAAACAAATAGTCAAGTTTGGTTTAGTTCTTTTCCTACACTAGTTGACTTATTCAAAAGCTAATACATACATTGGATATAGTGCTTGAACTAAACTATTTGATAGGGAAACATTTTACTTGGCTAAGAGTTAAACAAAATATAAAGATTTCACTTTCATAATCCATATCACTTTTGGTTCACCATTAAGCGAATGCCTATTTTATTTAAATCAAGAATTTATGTAGACGCACTAAAGGATATTACTAAGATATATCTTTTCAAAGTATTATTTATCATAATTTCTTGATACTCAATGAGCCAACTATCATAATCGATCTGCTTAAGCTCAAAAGTCATATACTTCTAAGAAAAAACCACTAAATTCTCATTAGCTCTCTAAAAATGATAGAGAAAGCACTTGAACGACTGCTGAATAACACTAATCGAGAACTAGAATAAAACAAACCAATAACTTTGCCAACTTGTCTGTTCAGGATTTCATTGATTGCTAAATTTCAAACGATATGCTGGATTGTTCTCCTAGACCTTTCCATTCTAATAATAATTTGTTTGTAGCTGTGTTTCTGAACTTATATAAAAATAAGTAATATTGATATTAATTGTTATAAAATTTAAAGGTAAAGCGTAAGATAGATGTACTATCAAGTGATGTGGAACTACTCAATAGTTAATAGCTGGACTAAGTAATTACGTACTGAAAGTGAGAGAGTAATGCTTTATATTGTGTTCACCCTTGCAGTAATTACTAACTAAAATGTAAGCATTTCCACATGTTTGAGTTGACTTCTGAAAAAAGTACATTCCTTTCTAAGCAACTGTATTGATATGGTACACACGACTAAGCCGTAGTCCAATCTAATGGCAAGTCATGAGTGGACATTATTTACTTGTCCCTAAGCTTGCGTATGAAACCCATAGCCAAATTGTTATATGTTTGAAAGAATTGCTAACCTTTTAACTACTACTTGAACAATATTATGAGTAATGTTATGACCAAAAAGACATAAATAATAAAAAGCAGTGTGCAAATGCTTGTTTTTAAAAAAATTGTGACGTCATCTCAAAATAAATACTCACACGATCTGAGATGAAAAAATGATTTTTCATTTCCTTTTTCAGTATATTTGAATTGTTGAAGAATATTTTTGCTGACAAAAGTGACTTTCGAGGTGATTTTGAAGGAAAAAAAAAATCAGAAATTACCGCAAAATACAGAAGTACTGAGATGGTTCCGAATTTGAAAACACCGAAACATAAAAAAGCAAATATTAAACAGTTTCTACATATAAGATAATTACGATGCGATTGAAGAGAACTATGTGAATTGAGGAAGAATAATTATCAGATACTTTTTATTAATTCGTTGACCTTATTAACTCATATCATATCAACTGTGACCATATTTTTTAATTAGCTAAATAAATATTGCCAACTGACAAATTCAACTACATAGATATACCTGCCACTTCATTTAATTCAAAATTTTGATCGTAATTTCTCTTAACATAATTAAAATCATTAATCATTTACGAAATTGTTTGAAAAGTTATATGAGAGCTACCTATCGTGATCAAAGTATTCTACCTGCTTTTATCAAATCAAGTTTTATTTATTAATTGACAAAATATATCAGGAACAAGTTTGTGCTACTGTAGATAGATAGGCAGAACCTAAAAATACCTCAGGTCTAGTTCGGTACATGTTTTGTTACTAACTGGCTATACTAAAATTTATAATGTGATATATACCTTACATATAGACCTTGGTAAAATATAAACCGTTGGCTACTTTTATCAGCAAGACCATGAAAGTTATTAATGGAATGAGGAATATATAGCAAAATAAGGTCTTATTTTTGCATTCATTTCTGTTAAGGCTGATATCATTTAATTTCCCCATAATAATTTTGTAGAAAAAGCAATACATGTACATAAACTTATATTCTGTATGTATTACCTCCCTCTGATTTTATTTATAATATTCTATGTGCACTTTTTATCAACATTTCATATCACAATTTCAAGTTATAGTATTTTACTTGAGTGTCTTGCATTTCATTGAAGATTCCAATTATATTAACATCACTATACAATATATAAATAAAAAAGAAACAAATAATTGTCTTTAATTGCATTAAATTGTTATTTTAAAAGTTGGCACATATAGATTATTAGTCAGCAGCGAATTGGCCTAATCAAGTCAAAGGCAGGATCAGGATAAATACATTATCTATAGTACCACATAACTAAGATCAAATAAATTTAAAATGTAGAAAAGTAAGTTCAATTTTTAAGGTATCACACATTTTTTTTCCTTTTTTCATTTTATGGGTAATGTTTTCTATTTTTGAACATATCGTTGAGATATTGTTACTGTTGCAAATAGAGGACTTTACTCCATCGCTCGTCATTTGTTACTAATATGATACATAATAATATGTATATCGACAATATGAACCAATATTTAGAGCAAAAATATATTCCCTGATTTTTCAAAACGATTAAGTTTGCGTGTTTTTAAAAAAATAATGTCTCACTCCAGTATAGTGCTGTATTTACCCTGTTTTTTTTTGCCTTTTCTACCTACACATTTTTAAAGTTCATGATATTCATACCAGACATTAAGATAACTCTTACGGGTTTTGGTCTCGGAAATGGGTTTGCACTACCATTTCAATGACGTTAACATAACACCTATGTAGTATTTCATATATATTTTGACAGGTTACGGTAATTTCGATTTCATTATTATCATAGAACTGAACGCTGTTAATTACTGATAGCTCAGGCCTGTGGTTTTAAAACACACATTAGTAACTTGATCACTAAAAAGAATAATTTCATTCATTCAAGAATTAAATTGGTTAATAAAAGCCTAGATCAATATTGTACGAAAACTTGCTCTAATTCAAGACAAACTAGTCTAAATTTTTATTATCTTAGTAGCACTGTTAACTACCAAGAACAACAGAAACACCAATAACATCAATGAATGTAAAAATATTTGGATTATTTGATAGAGATTTTGAATTCAAATTAAAGCAACAATAAAGTAAAGTAATAAACTAGTTATTATAGATTAGTATAGACTGGGCTCAGAAGTAAATAGTTTACCAGGCTTTAATGAGATAAAACAATTCCAGTGAGAAATTAATTTTTAAGTAATACAATAGCTACATAACAGCCCTATCTACCTATTATAGTTTGTGAGATATCTACCTCGTAAAGAAAACAGAAATTTTGTTAAATTATTGTACAATCTATTAAAGTATAGATACTGTCATCAATAGTGTAATATAAAGTCCATCATTAAATCGTCAAAATTGTGTCATTATCATAATACTTCCAATAAAATCGTGGCTATAGCGTACCACAATCATGTAACAATAAGAATTAATTTATTGGAATTTTTTGTCTCTTGCACATAATTTTGTGTTTTTTATTAGTTCAGTTAAGCTTAGTAAAATAAAGACATTAATAATGCCAACTCAATAAACAATAAAAACACTTAATAAATAGAAATACCGATTATTACAATTCGAATGTATTATAGAATAAAGGGAAATAAAAAATTTCTCACAACAGTTTTATTACCCTAAATAGTAATGTTGCAAACCTAACTGACAATAATCAATAATAACCAGTACTGCAACTATGTTAATAAACCAGAAATTTATGAACCCCTCTGCTGATATCGCCAAATAATTAACTTTCTTAATTTCTCAATATCTATGCATTGCCTACAAGCGACATTTATCTTCACTAGGAGCTAGAGTGGCATTCAGTAAAATTATTGTTTAAGCCTAGAAAATGTTTGAAGAGAGATACAAACGCTTTTATAAAAACAATAGTGAACAGAAGTTCTGGCCTTATTTTTGTATCTAATTTCTAGCACTTACTTAAGTTTTGAAAAACCGCAGGAGTTATCATGAAAGACCGCCAGAATAAAGGATACTAATTTCCTTAAAAGATCATAAAAACAGTAAAAAAATCTCTCTAGCTCCACACCATTAGTTTAATTCTTTAGTCTGTATTGATGCTGGCATACTATACCAATGATCTAAGTAACATCTGCTATTGAAAGATTGTTTCTATATTGCTCCAACAAACGTGCAAATAGAATTATATTTAATATCACATGGCAGAACTAGTACTTAAACATTGAGAATTAGATTTATTTCTTAGCTGCCTATTCTGAAAATTAAGAAAAGCAAATAAAACTGTTAAGGAACATTTAAAAAAAAACAGCTTTCAAATATAGCAATTTTACACATAAAAAGATAATCGAGATAACTTGTCTGTGCTACTTATATGATGAAGAAAAAATTAACATTATCGAAATTGAAGTTGATGCTAATGGCAATTTTCTCTATTAGTATAAATGTTTCTGCTCAAACTGTTATTGGTAATGATACAATTGTATACGGAAATAATCCGAGTGGATATGAAAATGGTTACGTTATTCTAGGAGGTGCCTATTTAGCATTCCAAGATACGAACAGTGTTCCTATGTACCAGATTGTTAGAGTCGACAAAGGAGGTGCTCTTTATTATGTTAACAATGACGAAAGAGGTTTTTCTATCTCATCTGGTCACGCTTACACTGTTCCATTTGAGTTTCGTAATGAAGGTACAGTCGTTGTTGACGACAGGCAAAGTTCATCTCCTGGTTCCTGGACAGTTAATGACGGTACATTTACTAATACAGGAAGAATGATGTTTACATCAAGGTTTGGTGATACAATAGGTATTTATTCCAATCCAATAACAAACACAGGCTTCCTATATTCAAAAGGTATCGATGCCGATCATCCACAAAAGTTAGAAATTAGCAATGGTAATAACTGGATAAACACGGGTACAGTATGCTTAGCCAACACTACCTTTCTTTTACAAAATACAATTCAAGGTGGAGGATGTATTTCTATTGGTGAAAACTCGCTTTTTAATATTTATAACTTTGATATTCGTCAACAAACTATTTATTTGTCTGATTCTTCCTCTGTTGTCGCATTAAGTAACGGACAAACTGTTACTGTATATGGCCTAGGAAATGGAAATGGATTCTTATATCCTCACTTTCCCATTAAAAAAGTAACTTATGATTCCTTGAGTGGTGTAGCAACATTTTCAACAGGTCTTGCAGGCTTACAGAAGTTCACAGTCTTTATCGGTGTTGGTTACAATGAGTCTAACTTCGAAATAGTTCGTTCCATCAAGATTCAAGATGTAAATTATAATAATTATAACTTTGTGAGATATACTGGACCGCCACCAAATTTAGCTCCATCTGTTTGTCAACCATGTGTCGAGATACCATTGTATTCATTTCAGGTTCCCGATCCATATACAACAACCAATGAACTGGGATTTTCAGAGACCGTGTCATTTTATTCTACATATAATAAAAATGATATACCAGTTATTGGTAATACTACAATATATGTACCTCCAGCTGTCTATACCTTAACCAAGGTCAATGAAAGTACAACTGAGACAGAAATTATTAGTAGAGTAACGGGTATCGGCTATAATGGGCTACCATTCACTTATTATACCACAATGACTGTTGGTGAAATGGAAACCGGGGTAATTACAGAAACGATTACTATTACAGAAAATAATAGTAGGAGCACCAAAACAACACTAATGTCGAGAAACTACACTTTTAGTTTTTCTAATTACTCTCCTATATCAAGTAGTGGTACCTATAGTGTGTCTACGGTCGATAATATAACCACTCTCACAGATACTGTTGCGAATGTCTCTTCAAGTGGACCAAATAGCATAGTAACTGCTACAATGAGCACATATCAAAATAATTATGAATTTAATAATGCCTCGGCCATAAACGTAACAAACTCAAGCAACATAATGGTCCCCATCACGTCAACGTTTTATAATTCTGTTGACTCCAATCTTACAACACCTATAACGAGCCTTACCAGAACATCACACAACCAAATTGTCTCCCACATCACCAAGCTTGCATCCAGCATCAATCAAACCACAATCGTCACCACCTTCCCAGCCCCAGCTGCCAGCGGTGCTGACTACACCACTGTCGTGACCAACGCGGACGGCTCTGTCCAGACCGACATTGTCTCCCACATCACCACCACCGACTCCGACGGCAATCCTACCACCATCGTCACCACCTTCCCAGCCCCAGCTGCCAGCGGTGCTGACTACACCACTGTCGTGACCAACGCGGACGGCTCTGTCCAGACCGACATTGTCTCCCACATCACCACCACCGACTCCGACGGCAATCCTACCACAATCGTCACCACTGTTCCATGCACTGTATGCTCAAGCAACGCAGACTACACCACAG
>ERZ1036435.312-NODE-312-length-28424-cov-39.587895_pt1 | contig 28424 bp, 22 predicted proteins | sample MGYA00514223_ERZ1036435 | MGnify/ENA primary metagenome ERZ1036435 (study PRJEB33795, sample SAMN09464927) | human gut metagenome | host: Homo sapiens | place: USA: Stanford, California | collected 2016-08 | study: EMG produced TPA metagenomics assembly of the... | reverse complement strand
ACTGACATGATAAATTAGTGGTTAGCTATATTTTTTTACTTTGCAACAGAACCGATTTTTCTATTCTACAGGAGGTGAAACCTTCTAATCACTTTGATATTCAGGTTAAGCTCGCAAAAATGTCATATCAATTATTGAAAGCTGATATAAAAGCGTTCTCACGTGAGAATATTTTTCAAAGGTACCGATTGCTCCTTGGAGAAAAGAATTTACTTACTACATCAAATCGAATAAGACAAAAAGAATTATTTGGTGCATTCCAGGCAAAGTTTCCAAACGGGTACTTAGATAGCTATGATTCGGCTTTAGTTGAGGAGGATGAATATAATTGGTTGAAGGTATTAATCCGTAATGAAAAGCGTCAAGTGCATCCTTTGCGTCATCTATTTTTACTATACTTTTTAGATAAGGATGTAGAGGAACTTTTGGATGTTGGAGAAGATGAAGGTCCTTTTGGTAAAGGTCCGTGGCCATGCCTGAATAAGGCTGCTGATCATTATAAGCAACCGGTAATACAACACGTAAATATTACAAGGGATTATAAATCATCTGCCCCTATTGGCACGTTTGAGTGTTCCTGTAAGTTTGTTTATGCTAGAAAGGGCCCCGATCCCGATAAATCAAGCGAGGATATATATCGCATTGGCCGAGTAAAAGTGTTTGGCCATACGTGGGAGGCAAAATTACAAGCCTTAGCAAGCAAGGAAGACCTGAGCATTAGGGCAATGGCTAAAACGCTTGGAGTAGATTCTAAGACCGTGAAAAAGTATTTATCCAAGGATGAACAAAAGGAAAAATCCGAGTGTAAAGTGAATCCTCAAATGTTACAGCAATACCAGCATCAACTGCTGGAAGGAATGCAACAATATCCTAACGATTCCAGAACACAAATAAGGGAACGCTTTCAAAAGGAATATATTTATCTATATCGCCATGATAGGAAATGGCTGTTGAAATATTTGCCCGGAAGATGTGGAGAGACACGTACCAATAATATAATTGTTGATTGGTCTGCGCGGGATGCTGATTATTGTGCAAAAATAAAACAGCTACATAACGAGTTGATGGCATTGAAAAAGCCTGTTCGGATAACAAATTCCCTTATCGGTAAACGGTTAGGAATCTTATCTAATTTAGAGAAGCATCTTAGCAAACTGCCTAAGACTAAGAAACTCTTAGGAAACATCACAGAATCGGTTCCGCAATTTCAAATTCGCCGTTGTTGTAAAGTCATAGATCAGATGCTGCAAAAGAAAGAACCGGTGTTATTGTGGAAAGTACAACGCATAGGTGCCGTTAAATCGCATCATTTTCATGAAATAAAACCACATTTAGAGGCGTATATACACATGAAACGGGAAGTGGATAATCATGGACGCACAACAAGTTAAAATTATGTGGCCATTTGTAAAAGGTGAAAAAGCAAGACTGATTTGGATTGGAGATCCTTTTCGTTATGATAATAAAGTGATGCTGCATGCGTATTTTCAATCAAGGGGAGTTACAAAGAAGGTGCTATTGGACTGGGGTACGTTACCTTGTTTGGCTATCCAACACTATTATAGTGATGGTGTCATTACCACAAGTCAGCCACCTGAAGGGGCGCAAGAAGTAGATATTACTATTTATCCTAACAATCCCAGGTATTACGAAAGACCTTGGAAGATTCAAGGAAATAATGACCCTGCAACTTCACGAAGTTTTATATTCAACAATTACGGCAAGACTGTCATTCTGCCAGTCATTGAAGTGTTGCGTAGTATATTAGCACCAAACGGCTTTCTTTTATATCGTTTATTTGAATCGAATTCATTTCCGCAGTTCTTCACAGAAACATATGCACCAAATAAAATTCATCTTAGTTTTTCATCCCTGTATGAATTTAAATATACTAAAAGGGCATTCCTTTATCAATTGGTTTGGTTATTAACGAATCGCGATTTGCGTCAGGTCTATGAAAGTCTTCCCTTCACATGGTTACAGGAACAGACATTGAAGTTTGAATGGAATTTCACACGACCAATCACGATAACTGCTCGCGTGAAGGAGAACAATAACACATGGACGGTATTACAAATTGTGAATGTAAAGAACAAGCATATTCCGTATGAAAATATCTCGATTTCACATCCGGAAATTCAAGATAAAGAGAAATCGAATGAGGCGAAAAAATACACATATCGCCCAATAAATAAAAACAAAGATGAGGAAGGTTTTACATTAGATGAACAGGTGGATGGATCCACGGAGGATTTTGATTTTGTGTACATGAATCAATTAAGCCATGAATATACCTCATTCCCAAGAGTCGAACGGATCAAACGCGGGTCTTCCAAGCAAAGATTAAAAGAGGATGAAAATACGAAGAGGTACTATGGTGACAATGACTCGATTCGTTCTACAGCAGATAGTGGTGGTCAGCGACTGGCAAGAGGGTTGGAACATCAAATGTTGCATGAAATTAAGGCTCAAGGGGAATTGCAGGATTTTATTAATGTTTTGAAGGTACTGGAGCAATATCCGGAGGTAAAAGCAATTCGGGCATTTACCGATGTATTGCCAGAAGGTTTGGGGGAGAGGAAATATACAAAATTGAGCGACGGTATAACGAAGAGAAGTTATGTAATTGCTGAAGTATATGTGGTACATGGCAGTCGATTCAATATTATTGAGGTAGAACGCGAAACCCGTTCTTTATCTACTCTTATTTTATATTCTCCCTCAAAACAAGACTGGAGTACGATTTATCATAATTTGCTTATAAATCTTGTAAATGCTAGCGGAGCATGGTCCAGAAAATCTTTAAAAACTATTGAAACTAGAGGAATAAAAATTGTTAAATGCAAACATAGCCGTAAAGGAATAAGACATAGATCAAATATGTTGTTAAACAAATTAATGTAACAATTCGATTATATTCATAAGCAGAGTTGTTTAACCGAGGACACTTTTGACTAGACAGAATTAGAGATGTAAGAATTAAATATAACGAGGGGGAGCTTAAATGTCTAAGGCATTAAGAGAGTTTAAGCAATTTATAAAGAAAAATGTTGATGATTTATCTAATTATGAGATAAAGCTGGCGAAGAGAGCATGAAGAGGCAACGAAGTCTTTACAGAAGTATAAAGATCAAATTTCTTTAAAGGACCTGTATACAGCTATTTTACAAAATGAAGATAAATTTCAAAATATCTGCCCTGCATGTGAATCAGAATTGTATATAGATGGTGAACTCGCTGTTCCTTTAAATCCTTTTGATAAGCAGTATTTTTAAATGCAACAATCGGGCCATTTAGGGTAATACCAGCGTCCATGCAATCAGGGAAAAAGTAAACTATGAAATGACAGAAAGTATTATACACAGTATTTATACACTATTATTTTAACCCCGTCCCTACTCAGAACGGGGTTATGTATGTTTGTAATTTGAACATTAAATAACTTTATTGTCATTCAACAGCTTAACGTTGTAAATATGCAGTTATCTTAACTCTTACATAGAAAACCTTTGTTTATCAATGATTTATTCATTGAAGCCATATAAACAACGTATTAGTCTAGACAACGATCCTCGCAGCATCAAATTCTACCAACCACCTTGAAGGTAGCTAAAACGGCCTTAAGGCGTTCTTAAGAAGTAGCAAATACCTTTAATTCTTCCTAGAAAAATGTTTAGAATGGTACGGTTATTTGATGCTTCTAATTATCAAGATATCACTACATTCGATACGTAGAATACATTGTTTACTGGGTTAAGATATCAAGTATTCAAAGTAGCCTTTCACCCAACTTTTCTTCTTAGAATACTTTAAATACTCCCGATTTTCATAGTGTAGATAATCGCGTTTTGCTTATGGCACCCCTGATTTGACTAACTTTGATTCCTAACTTTGTAATAGTTCAGGGAATAAAAAGTGTATTATATGCATAGTCAAACGTCGAGATTCTCCTTTATATGGATAGATATGCATATACATTGATGGATTAAAGTTCGCTTCAATAATCCCATAAGCATTTTTATTAGCTGCAGGAACTTCTATATTTTCAATAATCAAATCGATACCACTAATTTTAGCTCCCAGTGCAGATACCGCATCCACTGCTATTTTTTTATAGTCATCGGGAATTTGATCTGTCACATCAATCGAATCTCCGCCTGTACTAACATTAGAATTTTCACGCAGATAGACGATTTCACCATTTTTTGGAATCGAATTCATTTGATAACCTTGGCCTTTTAGCATAAGTTTTTCCAAGTCACCTAATTGTATAGTTTCTAAAGGTGTCCTATGGTCTTTTCCTCTTAACGGATCACGATTCTTTTCAATGACTAACTCTTCGATTGTATGTTTACCATCGCCTTTAACATTCGCAGGAACTCGTAATAAAACAGCCTGAACTTTATCATGTAACACAAAAAATCGATATTCTGTTCCATAGAGAAACTCTTCTATTAGTACAGAAGAATCTTCTTTAAATGCGAGTGTGATTGCTTTTTGATAATCTTCGTAATTTGCCTCTTGTTTGAAGATTGATATTCCCAATCCATAGTTTGTTGTTTTCGGCTTTACAACAAAAGGTTTAACAGAAAACATATTATAAGAATTTAAAGCATGTTCTATATCATTAAATTCCTCACCTGTTGGTACACGGAATCCATGTTGTTGAAGAATTTTCTTTGTTACTGTTTTATTTTCCATAATTAAAGGGGATACATAACTATCTTTACTTGTCATATTCCCATTTTTCACATATTCAACATGATCTTTTAATTGAAGCTTCAAAAATTGATCTTGCCGATCCAAAACTTCTACCTTTATTCCTTGCTGTAAGCAATCAAACATTAAAATCTGAGTGGACAACTCCAAGTCAGTAAATCCTGTTAATTGATATGGCTTATCCCATGATTTTTTATAGTTTTCTTTCGCAATACACGTAGCCACTTGACCTTGACTGCTTTTTTCACTCTCTTTATAAAGCCTTCCAGCTAAAGTCTTACTTGGGTCCATTAGCATCTCTCTCAGGTTAACAAATAACCTATCTGAAATAGTCAAATCTAAAATTTCTGCTAAATGTTCCATCTCATCAATCATATTTTTAGCATCTACTTCAAATTGTGTATGCTCTAATGGATGCTCAAGAGCCACTACATCATTGTAAGAATCACCCATTTTTACCCACTCATCACAATTATTACCTTCTTCTTTCCATAGTAAATAAAATAAGAAAAGATGTAGAAATTCTGCTTGTTCATAGCTAATTCCATTCGTTTCAAAAGGATTTAAATCTATATTTCGCAATTCAAGATAACTAACACCATGAGCTTCTAAATCTGAAACATGATGTCCACCTCTTAAACGGACAGATGCATAAAATTCTTTTTCTTCTGATAGAAGCCCTCTTTTAACCATCAAAGAAAGATCTGATATATAGTTCTGTATACTACTATAAGACACTTGAATATCATCAGAATTAGTATAACCAAATTTACTGCTTCTAATGCTTCTTATTGCCCTATTCAAAGAATCTTCTTCAAAAAAATTCTTTTCGCTACTAGGAGAAGCTCCATAAAAATAAGTTACTAACCATCGATAGTGTAAATAGTTTCTTGTGACTTTTAGATAAATCTCTGTTTTAAACTGTAGATAATCTTTTATCTCCGATTGTAAGTTAAATAACGCTTGGATTAACTCATCGCCGAATTCAAAGTTAAAATGAACACCACAAAGCATTTGTTTACGACGGCCATAAGAATTGGATAAAGATTGACGATATAGAACATTTTCAACATTTTTCAATTTCGCAATAACAATATCTTCTTCTTTTTCTGGTAACTGTGGTGGCATGCTTAATGGCCAAAGCATTTCATGATCACCCATAGAACGATAAGCAACATCATGGATGGCTGCTAAGTAATTAAACAGTTCCTCTAATGTCTCAGTAACAGGTGTGATTAATTCCATCTGTGTTTCTGAAAAATCTCGCTGAATATACGGGTGTTCATCTCTTATCGATTTAGGATGATCCGTTTTAGCTAAATTTCCTGATAAGTCAACTCGGTTACTTTCTTTTTCAATCCCATAACGGGCTTTTAATAAGTATGGTTTAACACGGTCATTGACTAACATTTTTTTAATATCCATATTAACTATACCTCCTTATTCTCTTACCTTTTAAAAACAATCAAAAATATCCACAATCTAATTAAATGTTAATATTTACCGTTCCGAATCTTACTTGTTAATAAGCATCATCTTAATTGCTTCATATGGAATTCGAAATGTTCTTCCAAGAATGTAGAGATGAAGAAATAGCTATGATCATAACCTTTAACTTGCTTATAGTTTATTTCTACGTTATTTGCTTGGGCGTTTTCTAAGAAAGTCGATTCTTCCAATTGTTCTGGATAAAACTGATCTGCAGTTCCTTGTGTAATAAGAATAGGGGGGGGGTCAGTTGCTTTAATGAGTTCTGAAGCATCCCATTCTTTCCAAGAAGCTTTGTCTTCACCTAAATAAGCTGAGAAAGCTTTTATTCCCCAAGAGACTTGACTAGGACTTGAAATAGGAGAAAAAGCAGAAATCGCTTTGAATCTCGCATCATTTTTCATCCCAATTACTAAAGCACCATGACCTCCCATTGAATGGCCCATTATACTTTCTTTTCCTGAAAATTTAGGTACTAAAGTGGACGTAATACCTGTTAACTCCTCTGTGATGTAAGTATACATATGATAATTCTTTGCCCATGGATTTTGTGTTGCATTTAAATAAAAACCGGCACCTTGTCCGAGGTCGTATGCATCATCATCAGCAACGTTTTCTCCGCGCGGTGAAGTATCAGGAATAACGACTGCCACTTGATATTTTTCAGCCAATCTTTGAAATCCACTTTTTTGACTAAAATTATCATCTGTACAAGTTAATCCAGATAGCCACCAAATAAGAGGGATTTTTTTCTTTTCTTTATTTGATGGTAAGTAGATACTAAATGTCATATCACATTGTAAAACTTTTGAATAATGGGTGTACTTACGTTGTTCCCCATCAAAAGAGCGTTGTTGTTCAATTAGTTTAAGACTCATTTATTTCACTCTCCATTCTCCATTTGTTTATATTGTACGGATTGATTTACCTAATGAAGTAAACCAAATGCCTTATTGATATCCATACCCATAATTACATAATAAAATGCAACCTACAATACTGACGTTTTTGTCACTATGCTATAATAGTAAAAGAAAAGAGCATTACTGTTAGAAAACTTTAAGACAACTTGTAAATAAGAAGCCCTATTGGGATGATGCGGAGATTGCTTCTATAGAAAACTTAACCTGAGCATCAAACAAGGTAAGGATTGGAATTCTTAATATGCGAGAATTTCCGGAAAACCAAAAGAACATTCTAATATCGTTTCAACGGTTTAAACCGTGATATATCAATACTTATAGAGAGAGTGAATATAATTGGAAATTAATTATAAAGATAAAACTTATTTTACTGGAAAAGATTTGGCTTTATCAGTTATAGGTGGACGTTGGAAAATAGTGATTATATGGTGTTTGATGCAGGAGTCTCCATTAAGGTTAAGTGAAATGCAAAAAAAACTTCCCGAAGTCAATCAACGCATGTTAATTAGACAGTTAAGGGAATTAGAAGATGATAACATAATTACTAGAACTGTATATCCCGTTGTGCCTCCTAAAGTTGAGTATCAACTAAGTGAACTTGGTTGTCTCCTAGAACCTGTTGTAACTTCAATCTGTGATTGGGGAGATATTTTTAGCGACTCTTTAGAAAGAGACGCTAATAAAACAGAGATTGAATAACATCTATGTATACTTAGCATGGGTGTAAGAAAGAAAGAACAGGCATTAATTTTTCAGTTCGCGTACCTATCCATTACACTTTTGGTTATTATGACATATTTGTCAGTATGGTAATTTGAATTACGATATGTAATAATGGAAATGTAAACAGCATAGTGTTTCACATTTTTTACGTATTAATGTGTCCATGATGACAAATATGTCAGTATTGTCAACGGTATATTGATATGTAATTATGGGTATGGTAACGCTATAAAACAAAAGAAAGAAGGGTTTCATTTGAAAAGTAAAGCAGCCGTTGCATTTAAAGCGGGAGAACCGCTTCAGATTGTAGAAATCGATGTAGAGGATCCAAAAGCCGGAGAGGTTTTAGTAAAGATACTGTACACTTCAGTCTGTCATACAGATGCTTATACATTATCAGGGGATGATCCAGAAGGCGTATTCCCTGCCGTTTTAGGTCATGAAGGCGCTGGTGTTGTAGTAGCCGTAGGTGAAGGAGTTACTTCAGTAGAACCAGGAGATCATGTTATTCCACTATACACGGCTGAATGTGGGGAATGTAAATTCTGTCGTTCTGGTAAAACAAACTTATGTAGTGCTGTACGAGAAACTCAAGGTAAAGGTTTAATGCCTGACGGAACAACTCGTTTCTCTTATAATGGAGAGCCTATTTATCATTACATGGGAACAAGTACATTCAGTGAATATACAGTCGTTCCTGAAATCTCTTTAGCAAAAATTGACAAAGAAGCGCCACTTGATAAAATTGGTCTATTTGGATGCGGTGTGACTACAGGTATTGGCGCTGTACACAACACAGCAAAAGTGGAAGAAGGAGCTGTGACAGCCGTATTTGGTTTAGGAGCCATTGGATTAGCCGCTATTCAAGGATTGGTTCAAGCAAAAGCAAGCCGAATTATTGTTGTAGACTTAAATGAAGATAAGTTTGAATTAGCTAAAAAAATGGGCGCAACTGATTTTCTAAATCCTGCTAAATTTGATAAACCAATCCAAGAAGTCATTGTTGAAATGACGGATGGAGGAGTAGATTATAGCTTTGAGTGTATCGGAAATGTTGAAGTAATGAGGTCTGCTCTTGAATGTTGTCATAAAGGTTGGGGTGAAAGTACTATTATCGGTGTAGCAGCTGGAGGGAAAGAGATTCATACGCGTCCATTCCAATTAGTAACGGGTCGAGTATGGCGTGGTTCTGCCTTTGGCGGCGTGAAAGGCAGAACGCAGCTTCCAGGAATGGTTGAAGATTATATGAATGGTGAAATCGATATCGATTCGTTTATCACACACCACTTAAACTTTACAGACATCAATGAAGCATTTGATTTGCTTCATAAGGGTGAGTCAATCCGTACGATGTTAACGTATGAAAAATAATGAATATATTCAAGGAGGAAAACATATGACTACCACTAAATTACATCCAAGATTAGATAACGGGATTAATGATTATCCAGAAGTAAAAGACTTTGCAGGAGGAACACTAAAGTGTCTTTGTGAATCCAATAAAGTAGAAGTCAAGGTAGATTCACAAACAATGCACAACCATGCATGTGGTTGTTCGAAGTGTTGGAAACCAGAGGGTGCCAATTTTTCTTTAGTAGCTGTAGCACCTCGTGACAAAGTTCATGTCATTAGTAACGGCGATAAGTTAGAGATTGTTGATGAAACAGCTACAATTCAAAGACATTTTTGTAAAGAATGTAAAGCACATTTATTTGGTCGTATAGAAAATAAAGACCATGCATTTTATGGTTTAGATTTTGTTCATACAGAATTATCAGAGGATAAAGGGTGGTCTGCACCACAATTTGCAGCATTTGTTTCGTCTGTAATCGAAACAGGTACACCGGCTTCAAAAATGGCTGATATCCGAAAAGATTTAAATGATATTGGATTACCTACCTATGATGTCCTATCACCTGAGTTAATGGATTTAATTTCTACTAAAACTGCTGAACTGAATGGCACATTGAATGAATAAAAGTTATATTTTAATGTAGTAATTAAGAAATAATAAACTAGTTACATGTGCTTTCTGTTTTTATAAACTAGCGGTTCTTCATTAATCGTAAAATTGTTAGTTTATAAAAACTATTGTCGTCAAGAGTCCTTTTAAACTCAAGTTTCGCTTCAATCTCACATATTTTAAAGAATTCAGCAGATTGAAAAGATATGCAAAGGCACTTACTCTATTTCAGAGTAAGTGCTTTTGTATATTCATTATTTAGGGTGTGGGTCTAAATCAACCTCTACCGATAGAAAATCTAACTGCAAAAGTAGCAATTGAAAAACTAAGAAATTCCGATGAAGAGATAATAGAGATCGTAACAGACGATGATTCCACTTGGTATATCATAAGAAGCGAGAATGACGGTATTTCGATAGCCGATGAAAATCTTAAACAAATGATTGGTTCAAACGGCTGGGAGGAAAGAGGATGAACAATTAACTGTTGCTACACAAATGTGGATTAAAAGATACGTTCTTGTTCAGGTACAAAATAAATATAAAGAACTTTAAAACATTAGGCTAACGTGCGCGAGATTGTAGAGTAAACTCTTGTGACATTCGGAAGAATTTATCAAATCGTAGGAATATATTTTGATTGAGATCAATTTTTGTGTTTCGCATCAATTTTTGATAGGATTGAACATTCAAGCACGTAAGCGTAATTTATTTGAGTATTTACACTTTATTGTATAATAATAACATTAGAAAAAGGAGATTGAGCGATGATGACTACTTATGAAGAAAATGTAGCTAGTTTTGATAAAATCGATTCCGAAAAAGCACAGGCATTGGTAAAAGGGGAATCCGAAGCCTTAATCTATATTGGAAAGGCTGTTTGTCCTTTTTGCCAAATATTCGTTGAAAAACTAAAAAAAGTTGCTGAGGAAACTGATACTACTATCTATTATGTAAATAGTGTGGAAAAATCTGATATGGAAGGTATTACGGCCTTCCGTAATGAATACGACATTCCAACGGTTCCTGGTTTCGTTTTTACTAATGGTGACACAATAAACGTGAAATGCGATTCATCCATGTCAGAAGAAGAAATCAAAGCTTATATGAATAAATAATTCAATTGCAAACAGTGGTCTTCTGCAATCGGGCGCTATTGTGGAACGTCAAGGGTAGAAAGTGATCAAACTTTATTTTAAAAAGTGTATACTAACCCACAAGAAAAGAATCCATTTTGATCAATCTTTTTTTCAAAACGGATTCTTTTTATTTGGCCGAAAAATGAGCTTTTGCGGGAACTTTTGATCAAACTTTATTTTAAAGCTACATTGATCTCTATTTTTACCAAAAATACTATCTATAATTGGCTTATGTTTAGCTTTCATATTATTCCACCCTACTCAAATGATATGACAATTTTTTTATATTTTTCTCTTTATCATCTTCTAATTTCAAAAATGCTTCATAAGGTTTGCCTGCTTTACTTTTAAACTTTGATTTTTGAGAAGTTTTTCGGTTCTGTTGCAAAGTTAAAGTTATATGCACATCTATACAAAACTATAAAAGCAAATATTGTTTTAACAGTAAAGAGTTTTGTTAGTATTAATTATTTTTCGTTTTTCAGTATAAATATTACATGATTTTTAACTTTGCAACAGAACCAAATTGAACGTAATAATGGTGAAATCATTGTGAAAAAAGGATTGAAATCTGGCGATAAAGTCCTTAAAAGTCCAAAAGGTAATTTAAATGATGGAGAAAAAGTAGAGGTGTCATCATGATTGAATTGAGAAAAATCAATCGACACTTTAAAAATGGAAATGAATCAAATCATATTTTGAAAGACATAGATATTCATATTGATGAAGGTGAATTTATTGCTATCATGGGTCCGTCTGGTTCAGGTAAAAGTACGTTAATTAATATCTTGGGATTTATTGATCGTGGATATGAAGGAGAATACTTTTTTAACAATGAGAATTATCAAAAAAGCTCAGATAATAAGCTCGCAGAAATTCGAAATCATACTGTAGGTTTCGTCTTTCAGAATTTTAAATTGATTCAAAATAACACTATTTTAGAAAATGTAAGTATTCCGCTAATTTATAATGGTTTGAGTAATAAAGCGAGAAAAAGCAAAGTTTTAGACGGACTTCATGACGTCGGTCTCAAAGGTAAAGAGAATCTCTTACCAAATAAATTGTCAGGAGGGCAGCAACAACGTGTAGCTATTGCCCGGGCAATTATTAATGACCCTAAGTTTATTATTGCCGATGAACCTACTGGCGCTCTTGATTCGAAGACATCTCAAGATATTATGGAGCTTTTCGTAAAACTGAACAAAGAACAGAATACAACTATTATTATGGTAACGCATGATCGTGAAGTGGCGGAAAAAGCTGATCGTATTATCCATATTTTGGATGGGCGTGTGCAAGAGGAAGAGGTGTTGACACGTGAATAACTTTTCAAATGTCATATCAGTTGCTATTCGTTCCATTTTAAAAAACAAACGACGTAATATCTTTACGATGATTGGAATAATTATTGGTATTGCATCAGTAATTACTATCATGTCGTTGGGGAACGGTTTTAAGAAGTCAACGACTGAGCAATTCAATGATGCTGGTGCTGGTAAAAATCAAGCTTCAATTTCTTACATGACAGAAAATATGGAAGCGCCTAAAAATAATCCATTTAAGCAAGAGGATATGAGTGTTGTTGAACAGGTTAATGGTGTTAAGAGTGCTAAAGTAAAAGAGGATAAGGATAGCACATATTCAGTCAAAATTACGAATACACATGGCAGTAGTGATGCTAGTTTAAAAAAGGTTGATAAACTGACAGACGTAGATGAAGGAAAAGGATTTACGAATGATGATAATGAAGTGCTAGAAAAAGTAGCCGTTATAGATAAAAAAATTGCTAAAAAAGTATTCAATAATCAGGCAATGGGTCAATCTATTTATATAAATGGAGAAGGGTTTAAAGTCGTAGGCGTCTCTGAAAGCTCAGAAGTTGATGAAAGTGGGATGCCTATTGAGTCATTAATTCAAATACCTTCAAAAACATTTAATAAATATATGGGCAATTTGACACAAGGTATGCCTCAATTATTAGTTACAGTTGAAAAAGGTTCAGATAAGAAAGACGTAGGTAAAAAGGTCGAAAAAGTGTTGAATAAAAAAGGAACTGGCGTATCTGAAGGTCAATATAGTTATGAAGATAATGAAGCGGTGATGAAAACGATAGGTTCAGTCTTAGACACGATTACTTACTTTGTCGCTGCTGTTGCGGGAATATCACTCTTTATTGCAGGTATTGGTGTGATGAATGTCATGTATATTTCAGTCACTGAACGAACAGAAGAGATTGCAATTCGTCGTGCATTTGGCGCTAAAGGTCGAGATATTGAAATACAATTCTTAGTAGAAAGTGTTGTGTTATGTCTCATAGGTGGTATCATCGGATTAATTCTAGGTATTATTATTGCTACATTGATTGATCTCGTGACACCTGAAATGGTTAAGAGTTCCGTCAGTCTAGGTTCCGTCATCCTAGCTGTAGGTGTATCAACATTGATAGGCATCATTTTCGGTTGGATACCTGCACGTTCAGCTTCTAAAAAAGAATTAATTGATATTATTAAATAATCTATAGCATAGAATGATTTATCGTAAGGTACTATATGGTCGAAATTCTTGTTAACACAGCTATTAGTGTTTATATTGTTGCATTATATACTCAATGGTTAAGTACACGCGATAATTTGAAAGCATAGTAGTTATTAGCCTTTATCACCTATACCCCCTCACTGTTACAAGTAGAGAGGGGGTTAATATATATGTGAATATTTATTTCTGACTATCTATCAATCAGTTGAAGAATGTAAAAAATTTTTAATTTTCATAAATTGAATAAAAATATAAAAAGCAGTATATGTATTAACTAAAATTATCACGATCTTTAATTAATTTATAATATGAATTTTAGTTAAGGGTGACATTATGGAATAAATTAAAGGGAGATTATATATGAAAAGAGTCGTTAACGGAATAAAAGAAGGTGTATCTGTTTTTGTTTTTATAGTTATAATCGCTATAATTATAAATTATATGGACTTAAATACTAGAGAGAATAATATTTGGAATTACTTAGGAAACTTTGAGATTATTAAAATTTTTGATGATAATGCTCTAAATGGTCTGATAGTTTTAGGCATTTTAATTGGTCTTGGTGTCTTTGTTTTAGCACTATTCTCTCCTGAGACAGATAATAAATAGAACTTTCGGTTGCTGATTTATAATATATCTATGAAATAAAGCATCAATTACTAGATAATATTAAATAAAGTATCTAGTATTATTGTTATTATAGTTAGTTTAATTATTGTAAAAAATATTTTAAATTTAATTTTTTGATGAAAAATCAAGTATTTGTCTGCGAACTCAAATCATCTACAAGTGAAGATGTTCTTTAGTTTTAACTAACACTATTGGTTTTAATATATAGAAAATGAAATTTTGTGTATCGCATTCGTCTGTTTGCATGCCTTTTAAATATGGGATAGGCTCACTTGTTAGATATATAGATGATAAAAGTAATTTAATGATTCTTAATGAGCATATGAATTTAAAATATGGATATGGAAATATAAAGTGATTCAACATTATATGCGTAATTAATTATTAGAAAATATTGATGTAGATTAAATTTTTACAGAAGAGTATTTATAACTATTTGCAGGAAAAATAAAAAGGTTAATGTAGTTAGCTTACTATCAGCGCACGAATAGTGGTTGATCAATAGAAAAAATTATAGATGCAAAGTAAACCATCCGTTTGTACGGGTGGTTTTGATTTTGTAAGGTAAAAACTCATTATTGCAGGATATACAAGAGTATTGTCTATCGAGCGAAATATAGAAAGGTAATTTGAAAATTTGAGATGATATATAACTTTAAACATTGAGTAGACTCAACTCAAAAAGTAAGATTAGTTATTAAAAATGTTTCGCATGCTACTTTTTTCATTTAATGATACTTGAATTGTTATTAATAAATAAGATTATTTTATCAATTTTAATTGTGATTAATGCGATAAAATAGATAAATATAATCGAAAATAATGTATTAGATTATTTTAAATGCTGTAACAGAATCAATAAAATGTTTTAAAAACTAAAAAGTTAACAAAAATTTAACCAAATTAGTTAAAAAAATTAATAACTTTTATGTTATTTTGAATTTAGCAGTTATTTTTTCATTCTTTATAAGGGAAAAATCTTATAGAGGTGATTTCTTTGACAAATAATAATAGAATAAAAAGATTTAGCATTAGAAAATACGCAGTGGGAGTAGTATCAATTATTACAGGTGTAACAATTTTCATCGGAGGGCAACAAGCTCAAGCAGCTGAAACTTCAGTGCAACATGCGGATGCACACCCAGAAGACTCGCAAACAACACAACAATTAAAAAATGATAAGGTAGAAGAAACGTTAAAAGCTTCAAAACAAGGTAATGCTGATAGTCAACAAGTACAAACAATTGATCAATCTAAAACAAATCAAAACAACCAACATTCTGTAACTGAAAGTGCACAACTGAAAAGTGATGAGACAGCTAATCAGCCAAAAAAAGAAGAAGGTAGTTCAGTAAAACAAGACGTCCAACCGTCTAAAAATGTAAATCAACAAGACGTAGCTACTCAATCAAATGAGAGAGAAAATAATGACATAAAAGGTGAAGGTCAAACTTCAAAGACGAGCAATCAACATATTCAGAGTTCTAACAGTCATAATCAATCAACAGGAACAAAAGACAGCTACTCAGAAGAAATCGACCAACCATTAGTGAAATTACAAAAGCCGTCTAATGATTCTACATATCAAACACAATCAAAAACAAAACAAGATAGTTCTAAACAACTCCCTCAAGAAAAAACAACAAAACGTCAAATTCAAACAACTGAAAATGAACAGACAACTAAAGCTGATTCTAAAAAAGCTAATGACACTCAAAATGTTGAAAAACATACTCAAGAGCCTAAAAATGATACATCAACATCACAAAAAAATCATCATCAAGTAGCTACAAAAGAACAATCTAATAGAAGTACAACAAGGGAGACGCAAAAGCAATCAGCAAATGCTAATCAAAATCATCAGTCTACACATCAAGCACAGTTCAAAAACCAATATCCAGTAGTATTTGTCCATGGTTTCCTAGGCTTTGCAGGTGATAATCAATTTAGTTTAGCTCCAAAATATTGGGGTGGTACAAAATACAATATTGACAGAAATTTAACTAATGAGGGATACAATGTACATGAGGCAAATATTGGTGCTTTTAGTAGTAACTATGATCGCGCAGTAGAATTGTATTACTATGTCAAAGGAGGACGTGTTGATTACGGTGCAGCGCATGCAGCTAAATATGGTCATCATCGCTATGGTCGAACATACAAGGGCATCATGCGTGATTGGGAACCTGGCAAAAAAATTCATTTTATAGGTCACAGTATGGGTGGTCAAACCATTCGTCAAATGGAAGAATTCTTAAGAAATGGTAACCAAGAAGAAATAGAATATCAACGTCAACATGGGGGTACTATATCCGATTTATTTACAGGTGGTAAAGATAATATGGTTGCTTCAATTACTACACTTGGCACACCACATAATGGTACACCTGCTGCAGATAAAATTGGCACACGTAAACTTGTAAAAGAAACGATTAATCGTATTGGTAGATTAAGTGGTGGTAAAGATGTAGATATAGATTTAGGTTTTTCTCAATGGGGATTAAAACAACAACCAAATGAAAGCTACATTGATTACGCGGAACGTGTATCCAAAAGTAAGATTTGGAATACTGAAGATCAAGCTGTTAATGATCTGACAACGCAAGGTGCTGAAAAAATTAATCAACAAACAAGTCTAAATCCTAATATTGTCTACACTACTTATACAGGGTCAGCGACTCACACAGGACCTCTTGGTAATGAATTACCTAATTCTAGTGAAATTCTTTTGTTGAACTTAACCAGCCATATTATTGGTAAAGATGCAAACAAAGAAATTAGACCGAATGATGGTGTAGTTCCAGTTATATCATCACAACATCCTTCTAATCAAGCCTTTAAAAAAGTTGATGATCATACACCAGCTACTGATAAAGGTGTTTGGCAAGTGAGACCCGTTCAACATGGTTGGGACCATTTAGATTTAGTAGGTATGGATGCATTTGATTTAACACATACAGGTAGAGAATTAGGTCAATTCTATCTAGGTATTATGGATAATATCATGAGAATCGAAGAAGCAGACGGTATTACAAATAAATAAATTTATAGTGTAAGGAAGCCCTCAATAGGGAGGTCACACTGACCTCTATGTTGAGGGCTTTTGTATTATGGTTATTTATTTTTCTCTTCACGTCTCTTTAGGATATATGCACCACCGAGTAAACCCACAGGTATACCAATAAGCGGTGTGACAATGTTACTTAAAATAAATATGATTACAGTTAAACTGAGTACGTTAAACCAATTAATTGTTAAGTTTTTTAAATCCTCATATGATTGTTTGATTAATTCTTTGAATTTCATAATAAAAACCGTCCTTTATTAAAATAATTTTGTGAATTGAGTTACTAAATAGAATGCTTAATCATACGACTCGAGTGTATAAATGAAATCATAGCAAAAATGAAATAAACAATTGTATATATAATCATTACTATGAATATAGGTGACATTGAGACATTTCCTAGAAGTTTCATAAATGCAAGTGCTGCAAATAATGCATGTAATAAAGCAATGAGAAGCGGTAATCCAAAATTAAATGCAATTTTTAATAGTAAACCTTTAGACATATCAGTGTAGGTAAATCCTATACGGCGTAATATCTTAAAGTTATCAAGTTCATCCTCAGTTTCATCCATTTGTTTAATGTAAATAATACAACCAGCAGCCATTAAAAATGCTATTCCTAAGAATGATGTTACAAAGATAAGTATGCCATTGCTTTGGTTTATAAATTTCTTATATTCATCGTGCGATACAATATTACGATTAACTTTTGAGGCAATTTTTTCTGCTTTTTTCACATCTTTGTGAGTGTTGAAATTAAAACCGTACATCTTATTAACAATATTGTCAGTTTTTAATGTGTTATATACCTCCGGACTCACCTCAACTATAGGAGCTCCAAATGATAATTGGGATGGATATATTTTAGAGTTATCTTTGTCTTTAACGATAATAGATTGTTTAGATTTTCCTTTAACTGTAATCTTATGATTTAAATGAATATCTATTAATCCTGTTGATGATTGTATATTCGTTATTTTAGCTTCATGACCTTTGAGATGTGAGTTCATCATTAGTGATGTTGTATTAGTAGACATATCAGAACCATTTTTACTCTTCATGACGTGGTCGCTTAATGTTTTTGGATTGATTACTTCATAAGTCCGCTGATGATATTTTAAATTTTCTTGATCTAGTTTATGTTTAAATTGCGCAGCTATTTTATTCTGGCTTATATTAAAATCATCTGGAGAAGTCATTTCTAAAGTTGTATTAGTATTAGATTGTGTAATTGCCGCGAAGCAAAGAATACTAACCGTGAAAGCTGAAATGATAGCAATAACTGTGAGAGACATCGCATTTTTCTTCATTCTGTGCATGATAGATGATGTAAAGACAACGTCTGTGATATTTACACGACCATGTTTGATATGTTTTAGTGTTTTAAAAATAAGTGATACAGAACTTCTAAAGAATAAGAAAGCACCAACAATAGTTAAAAAAAGTATGCTAAAAGGTGTAATCAAAGCAGTTGTTAAGGCTTTAAAAACACCAAACATTTCAGTAGACATATAATATCCAAATACTATCATTATAATTCCTAAAATGCCGCCGATTGCTTCAAACGTAGTTATCCGTTTTTGGGTAGCTTCCGGGGTATAATTGTCTTTCATCAAAGCTAAAATGCTGTGTTTTTTTAAGAAAATGTAATTTTGTATCATTATCAATAAAAAAGCGACAGCTAACATTACGATAGTAATAAGTATAGCTTGGGGTTCAAAGCCAATAGAGATATGTGTGTTTAACTTCATTAATTTAGAAGCGATAACAAGTAAAAGTTTTGAACCAAAAATACCAATTAAAGTGCCTAAAATTCCTGTTACAATAAAAAATACTAGTTGTTCTATATTGAGCATTCTTAGAATATTTCCACGTGTTAAACCTATCAGTTGGTATAAGGCAAACTCTTTTGTACGCCTTTTAATAAATAAATGATTTGCATACATTAAGAAAACAACAATAATGATAAAAAGAATTGTGGCACCAATTGTAGCACCATTTTTAATAATAGTTGAAGAATCTGAGTTATTAATACTATTTGAATATTTTAAAGTTGAGAAACTAAAATAAAGTATAATGCTAATCAATAATGAAAATAGAAACATTCCATAATGCTTAATATTTTTTCTTAAATTTTTAAGGATAAGTTGGTTAAATGTCATGACTGACACCACCTAATGCGGTTTGAAGTTTCATAATTTCTTGGTAAAATGTTTGTTTTGAATCGTTACCCTGGTAGATTTCTGAGTGTATATCACCGTCTTTCAACATAATGACTCTCTCAGCGTAACTAGCGGCTGAAGGATCATGTGTCACCATCATAATGGTTGAATTAAATTGTTTATTCATATCTTCTAGACGGTGTAACAAATCTTGAGCACTTTTAGAATCTAATGCGCCAGTAGGTTCATCTGCGAAAATAATCGTTGGTTTATGGACGAATGCCCGGGCTGCCGCCGTACGTTGTTGCTGACCACCAGAAATTTCACTTGGATATTTATTTCCCAGGTTATAAATACCTAATGCCTCAGCCACTTCTTTATAATTTTGTTCCATTTCATATTTATGGAATTTTTGTACTGAGAGTGGTAGCATAATATTTTCTTTTACTGTTAATGTGGGTAAAACGCTATAATCTTGAAAAATAAAACCGAGATGTTGTTTTCGAAAATTTGCCACTTCTTTGTGGCTCAGTTTATTAATTTCTTTACCTTCAACTTCTACAGTTCCTCCTGAAATAGTATCTATTGAACTTAACACATTGAGTAAAGTCGTTTTACCTGATCCAGAAGGACCCATGACAGCTACAAATTCCCCTTTTTCAACTGAAAAACTTATATTATTTAAAGCTCGATATTTTTGTTTGTGACCATATACTTTTGATAATTGATTTGCTGTTAAAATAGCCATCCTCTCACTCCTTTAGTTATCTATATTTAAATTGTAGGATGGTTGGGATATCCTTGCCTTTATCTAAACTTACATTTATAGACATGAAACTTACATGTTTGAAAGATACTTGTTTTATAATTTATCAAAATACATATAAGTGAATGCTTTTGGTTTAATTTTCCGGATTATCCATGGCGCTTAATTTAAACTGAATTTTTAAAAATAAGGTTTTAGTTAATCATTAATAATAATTTAAAAATTGTTTGTTATAATTTATTATGAATTTATGAATGGAGAAAAGGAGTATTAATATGAAAAAAGTATTTATGATCATAAGTATACTTACCATAACTGTTACTTTAAGTGCATGTGGAGGTTCTGGAAAACAAAAAGAGCCATCTAAGGAAAGTCAAAAATCTGATAAATATGATTATGTTTATTATGAAATATTAAATGATGGAGATTCTGAAACGCCAAATGTTGAGATTAAATATAAAGATAAAAAAGGTAAATCACATATAGAAAAAGCTGATTTAGATCACGTGTATGAACATATACTAGGTGATGGTAATAAAAAACCATATATTGTAAAGGATGGGAAGAAAATTCATGTATATCGACCACCATATATGATTTATGGTGATGATGATGTTGAAGGCAAAGCCGTTTCGAAAGATGAAGTTACGAAGTAAAAGAAAGGTGACAAAATGAAACAGCTATTATTTAAAACAAGTTGCGTAATAATGGTACTTCTCACGTCTTCTTTAAGTATTGTCAGTACATATTCTCATGCAACAACGTCAGGAGGAACGAGTAGTTCCAGTTCGGCAAGTTCTAGTTCAAGTAGCAGTGCAGCTTCTGCATCTAGAGGTTCAACTTCTTCAAGTACAAGTATGAGTCGTTCTAGTGCAATAAATGCGTCTCGCAATGCACAACAATCTAGTCAGCGTGCTGCCCAACAAGCAACAAAATCAAGTCGTGTAACAGCAACCAAAAATAAAGGACAACAAAGTGTATCAAGACAAAAAGCACAATCTCGTTCTTTGATGCCGTCTCAAAGACCTTATGATTCAAGTGCACCATACTCATCTCAATATATTGCTACAACTTATTATAATAATTGGTTATTCTATTATATTTTTGCACATTCGTTTTTAAATCAACATGAAAAGAAAAACAGTGTAGATGCTCAGTTTCATATGTTGAAACAACAAATGAAGCCTCATGAGAAACTTTATACTGTTACTGTAAAGACCAAACAAGGAAAGCGTGTCGTTGTCGTACCTAAAAAACAATATGACAAAATTGAAAAAGGAAAACACATTAAAGTTAAAAATGGTGTTGTTCAGTAATCTTTTATGAGCCCATGTAAGCTTAGTAATAAATGACATAAAAACATATCAAGGGAGCCATAATAATGAAGAAAGAAATAATAGAATGGATTGTAGCCATAATCGTTGCAATTGTTATCGTCACACTTGTGCAAAAGTTTTTATTTGCTTCTTATACAGTCAAAGGAGCGTCTATGCATCCAACATTTAAAAATAGAGAAAAAGTGATAGTAAGTCGTATAGCAAAAACGCTTGATCATATTGATACAGGAGATGTAGTGATTTTTCATGCTAACGCGAAGCAAGATTATATTAAGCGACTTATTGGTAAACCAGGTGATTCAGTAGAATATAAAAAAGATCAACTATATTTAAACGGTAAAAAAGTAGATGAGCCTTATTTAAGTGAAAATAAAAAACATAAAGTTGGAGAATATCTAACGGAAAACTTTAAGTCTAAAGATCTTAAGGGTACGAATGGCAATATGAAAATTCCTAGTGGTAAATACTTGGTTTTAGGTGATAATCGTCAAAACAGTATTGACAGTCGCATGGATGAAGTAGGTCTTTTAGATAAAAATCAAGTTGTTGGAAAAGTAGTTTTGAGATACTGGCCATTTAATCGGTGGGGCGGTAGTTTTAATCCTGGAACATTTCCTAACTAAATTAAATAAAACCCCTTAGTGCATATTTTCAATGACATACGTACTAAGGGGTTTTTTAATGCTTATTCTACTTCAATATGCTTACCGACAGCTTCCCATTTTATAGATACTGTTATGATAATTCCGAGTAAAGGGACAATGGACAAGATTAACATAGTATTCGTTAGACCTACTGCAGCAAGAATGATTGGAAAGACAAAAGTACCTATGATACTACCAGTACGACTTACAGATTCTACAAAGCCAGTAGCTTGTGAACGTAAATGAGTCGGGAATGATAAGGCACCAATTGTTTTTCCTTGAGTACCAGGACCTCCTGAATGGCCAAATAAAAATAATCCAATAAGGAAAGTGTTAAGAAGCATTGGTAGATGATGATAAAAGAGTCCTACACATACCATTGAAAGTAATACAAGTGTGAAGCCTATCATTGTAAGCTTGCGTGTACCTAATTTATAAGTCAATTGAGCACCTAAATATGCGCCTAGAATACCTGCTATATTGACTATAGCAGTACCTAATAATACACCTATTTTATCCTTACTAATAAGATAAGTTGCAATAATAGGTATGTATAAACCGACACCATAGTACTGCATACCTTGTAATGTTGAAATCGCAGTCGCCAGGATAATTCTTTTTATATATCTCGGTTTAAATAAGTCTGTCCAAGAATTATGTGGCGAAGTCACATCAGAACTTAAATCATCTTCAAGCGTTCCCTCTAGGTGGATGTCTTTATGATAATATTTTCTTACAAATTCAGTTGCTTTTTCTAAAGAATAATGATTAATCACCCATGTCGGACTTTCGTGTAAATATTTAATTCGTAAGATGTACAAGACAAAAGCAATAAGTGCACCAAATCCAACTGCATATCTCCACAAATGTGCACCAGCCCCTAGCATAAAGAACGCAATGACCACTAAAGCAGAAGTAACTATTGCAACATACCAAACGACTTGCCAATAGTTAACATTTCTTCCTTTGTGCTTTAAATTACTTATTTCCGCAATAAAAGTGAAAGCAACTGGACTATCCATTCCAATAGCAAACCCCATTATACAACGACATATTATTAGAATAATTACATTTGGTGCGAGTGCCGCACCAAGAGAGGTTACAGTAAGTGTTAGTAAGGCAATTGATAAAATACGCTTGCGTCCAAACTGATGTGCTAATGTACCACCAAGTAATGCACCAAATAATGCACCAATAGGTAAAGAGGTCATTACTATAGATAGCGTTGCTGGTGATAAGTGAAACTGTTGAGTGAGTTGATCAGTCATTGTACCTAAAATAGTAATATCATATGCATCTAAAAATATAGTTCCTAATATTAAGAATAAAACCATCTTAGATGTCGATGTTTGAGCTTCATTGTCTATGAGTCTAAATAAGTCAGTTTTTGATTTAACGAAATCCATATTTTCATCCCTTATTTTCATTTTCTTTTCAATCGTAATCCAAGGTCATTAATTCAATATAAAATTAAGATTAAAAAATTATTAATGTTTTTAAAGATGAGAAGTGATTTGTGGATAACTAGATAGGTAAAAAATAGAAAAGTTGTTATAGCAACGTTTTAAGTTAGGGCTTAATTATCCACAGCAGCTGGATTATATGTGTATAATTTACAGAATTGTGTGACAATCATAGCTGTTTATTTGCTATCAACAGTTTTAAATGTTGGAGATATAGATTGTATGATAAATTACGTTTAATTTATTATTAAAGTTAAAGATTGTATATTTTTTAAGAATTTCAAATAATCTAATTAGAAAAATCTTTTGATTAAATATAATTTGTTGTATTATTTAATAAATGAAAAGCAATTAGATTTTCGAAATAATTTAGAAAATATTTGGTGTTTGAGAAAGGTTTATTTTTAAAATGAATAAATATATAGAATATCCTCTCAATTGAAACAAATTTTATCACTCGAATTCCTCAAATTTCTTAGGATCTTCTTCAAGAGATTGACTAGATATCATTTTAAACGTATTAGATAATTTCAAAAATTTCTTAACTTAAAGATTTTCTACAGGAGAGTTGTGAAAGAAAAATCATTTAGCTCAATCGCTTTATCTTTGGGTTTGAAAAATTAGATAAAGTTTTTGTATAAAATTGACTATCACTATTTTGAGGTTTCTAGCATTTACAGCTAATAGTCTTCTCCATGATTCATATTTCCAAACAATCCTATAATTTAATCTTTATTTATGAATACATTTGTTAAATATTAAAAATTTATAGTTAAGACTGTATCGAAATTTGATAAAGATTAATTTAAATATGTGGTGGTTCAATTTATTTTGCAAGATGTTTGTAAAAACCTTGTTTTAACTCTCTTACCAACGAAAATTCTATAGAAAATGTAAAGTTTTTAAGATATCTATAAAAATAAATTACATAATTTCATTATTAAATCCTCATTGTTTTAAAGTTTTCTATAGAAAGAAATAATTATTTAATTTTTCATCTGTTTTGTACTGCTAATTTAGAATTAGTAGCAAAGATTATTAGTTTCTAACCTCCATAATAGAGCATTTTTACTCCTAAAAGTTAAATGCTTTTATACTTTTATAATAAAGCATCTTTAAACTTTATTTATAGAAATAAAAGCCGAAAAATGAAAGGAATTAAAAGTAATTATAAAAATAATTGGGGTAATGTATATTATTATATTAATTTATTTTTTAAAAAAAGTATTGTTTTGCTTTATTGGATAAATTATGCTTATAAAGTATTTACATAAAAATGTAAATGCAATTTACAAGTAAATATTCAAATTATTTCCTTGTAAAATATTTATTTTAACTTGAGGTATAGTATGAAAAAGAGAAGACAAGGACCAATTAACAAGAGAGTGGATTTTCTATCCAACAAGGTAAACAAGTACTCGATTAGGAAGTTCACAGTAGGTACAGCTTCAATACTCGTGGGTGCTACGTTAATGTTTGGTGCCGCAGACAATGAGGCTAAAGCGGCTGAAGACAATCAATTAGAATCAGCTTCAAAAGAAGAACAGAAAGGTAGTCGTGATAATGAAAACTCAAAACTTAATCAAGTCGATTTAGACAACGGATCACATAGTTCTGAGAAAACAACAAATGTAAACAATGCAACTGAAGTAAAAAAAGTTGAAGCACCAACGACAAGTGACGTATCTAAGCCTAAAGCTAATGAAGCAGTAGTGACGAACGAGTCAACTAAACCAAAAACAACAGAAGCACCAACTGTTAATGAGGAATCAATAGCTGAAACACCCAAAACCTCAACTACACAACAAGATTCGACTGAGAAGAATAATCCATCTTTAAAAGATAATTTAAATTCATCCTCAACGACATCTAAAGAAAGTAAAACAGACGAACATTCTACTAAGCAAGCTCAAATGTCTACTAATAAATCAAATTTAGACACAAATGACTCTCCAACTCAAAGTGAGAAAACTTCATCACAAGCAAATAACGACAGTACAGATAATCAGTCAGCACCTTCTAAACAATTAGATTCAAAACCATCAGAACAAAAAGTATATAAAACAAAATTTAATGATGAACCTACTCAAGATGTTGAATACACGACAACTAAATTAAAAACACCTTCTATTTCAACAGATAGTTCAGTCAATGATAAGCAAGATTACACACGAAGTGCTGTAGCTAGTTTAGGTGTTGATTCTAATGAAACAGAAGCAATTACAAATGCCGTTAGAGATAATTTAGATTTAAAAACTGCATCTAGAGAACAAATCAATGAAGCAATCATTGCTGAAGCACTAAAAAAAGACTTTTCTAACCCTGATTATGGTGTCGATACGCCATTAGCTCTGAACACATCTCAATCAAAAACTTCACCACATAAGAGTGCAAGTCCACGCATGAATTTAATGAGTTTAGCTGCTGAGCCTAATAGTGGTAAAAATGTGAATGATAAAGTTAAAATCACAAACCCTACGCTTTCACTTAATAAGAGTAATAATCACGCTAATAACGTAATATGGCCAACAAGTAACGAACAATTTAATTTAAAAGCAAATTATGAATTAGATGACAGCATAAAAGAGGGAGATACTTTTACTATTAAGTATGGTCAGTATATTAGACCGGGTGGTTTAGAACTTCCTGCAATAAAAACTCAACTACGTAGTAAGGATGGCTCTATTGTAGCTAATGGTGTATATGATAAAACTACAAATACGACGACTTATACATTTACTAACTATGTTGATCAATATCAAAATATTACAGGTAGTTTTGATTTAATTGCGACGCCTAAGAGGGAAACAGCAATTAAGGATAATCAGAATTATCCTATGGAAGTGACGATTGCTAACGAAGTAGTCAAAAAAGACTTCATTGTGGATTATGGTAATAAAAAGGACAATACAACTACAGCAGCGGTAGCAAATGTGGATAATGTAAATAATAAACATAACGAAGTTGTTTATCTAAACCAAAATAACCAAAACCCTAAATATGCTAAATATTTCTCAACAGTAAAAAATGGTAAATTTATACCAGGTGAAGTGAAAGTTTACGAAGTGACGGATACCAATGCGATGGTAGATAGCTTCAATCCTGATTTAAATAGTTCTAATGTAAAAGATGTGACAAGTCAATTTGCACCTAAAGTAAGTGCAGATGGTACTAGAGTTGATATCAATTTTGCTAGAAGTATGGCAAATGGTAAAAAGTATATTGTAACTCAAGCAGTGAGACCAACGGGAACTGGAAATGTTTATACCGAATATTGGTTAACAAGAGATGGTACTACCAATACAAATGATTTTTATCGTGGAACGAAGTCTACAACGGTGACTTATCTCAATGGTTCTTCAACAGCACAGGGGGATAATCCTACATATAGTCTAGGTGACTATGTATGGTTAGATAAAAATAAAAACGGTGTTCAAGATGATGATGAGAAAGGTTTAGCAGGTGTTTATGTTACTCTTAAAGACAGTAACAATAGAGAATTACAACGTGTAACTACTGATCAATCTGGACATTATCAATTTGATAATTTACAAAATGGAACGTACACAGTCGAGTTTGCGATTCCTGATAATTATACGCCATCTCCCGCAAATAATTCTACAAATGATGCAATAGATTCAGATGGTGAACGTGATGGTACACGTAAAGTAGTTGTTGCCAAAGGAACAATTAATAATGCTGATAATATGACTGTAGATACTGGCTTTTATTTAACTCCTAAATACAATGTCGGAGATTATGTATGGGAAGATACAAATAAAGATGGTATCCAAGATGACAATGAAAAGGGAATTTCAAATGTCAAAGTGACGTTAAAAAATAAAAATGGAGATACCATTGGGACAACGACAACAGATTCAAATGGTAAATATGAATTCACAGGTTTAGAGAACGGGGATTACACAATAGAATTTGAGACGCCGGAAGGCTACACACCGACTAAACAAAACTCGGGAAGTGACGAAGGTAAAGATTCAAATGGTACGAAAACAACAGTCACAGTCAAAGATGCAGATAATAAAACAATAGACTCAGGTTTCTACAAGCCAATATATAACTTAGGTGACTATGTATGGGAAGATACAAATAAAGATGGTATTCAAGACGACAGTGAAAAAGGGATTTCTGGTGTTAAAGTGACGTTAAAAGATAAAAATGGAAATGCCATTGGGACAACGACAACAGACGCAAGTGGTCATTATCAATTTAAAGGATTAGAAAATGGAAGCTACACAGTTGAGTTTGAGACACCATCAGGTTATACACCGACAAAAGCGAATTCAGGTCAAGATATAACTGTAGATTCCAACGGTATAACAACAACAGGTATCATTAACGGAGCTGATAATCTCACAATTGATAGTGGTTTCTACAAAACACCAAAATATAGTGTCGGAGATTATGTATGGGAAGATACAAATAAAGATGGTATCCAAGATGACAATGAAAAAGGAATTTCTGGTGTTAAAGTAACGTTAAAGGATGAAAAAGGAAATATAATTAGCACTACAACAACTGATGAAAATGGGAAGTATCAATTTGATAATTTAGATAGTGGTAATTACATTATTCATTTTGAGAAACCGGAAGGCATGACTCAAACTACAGCAAATTCTGGAAATGATGATGAAAAAGATGCTGATGGGGAAGATGTTCGTGTAACGATTACTGATCATGATGACTTTAGTATAGATAATGGTTATTTTGACGATGATTCAGACAGTGACTCAGACGCAGATAGTGATTCAGACTCCGACAGTGACTCGGACGCAGACAGCGATTCTGACGCAGACAGCGACTCGGATTCTGATAGTGATTCGGATTCCGATTCAGACAGTGACTC
>ERZ1036435.309-NODE-309-length-28555-cov-12.318316_pt1 | contig 28555 bp, 13 predicted proteins | sample MGYA00514223_ERZ1036435 | MGnify/ENA primary metagenome ERZ1036435 (study PRJEB33795, sample SAMN09464927) | human gut metagenome | host: Homo sapiens | place: USA: Stanford, California | collected 2016-08 | study: EMG produced TPA metagenomics assembly of the... | reverse complement strand
CCATATTATCACATGCAAATCGTCGGCTGTTATTATAACTCAATCGGGAATAGAAAATCGAAACGCGAAAAATCTCGAAAATCGAATGAATTTTTCAAATTGTCAACTGAAAAAAAATTGCAAAAAAACACAAAGTGAGCGATGCGACGCGTCAGGAAGTTCTGGTTACATTCCAATAGTGAAACCAGTTGCAGTAATCATTGCGGGACTTGGTGCTCTGCCTTTGTTTCGATCGTATCGTGTTTGTGCTCTGTGGTTAATTTGTCACATCTATCAAACAGTCTGCGATACTTTGTGATTACGGTGTTTTAAAGGCTCTCCTTTTTTGGTTATAGTGGGGATAAGAGATCGAACAGTACTTTGGGTGACACTTTGCGAGCTTCAAACTTGCGATAACTTCATCCTGATTAGGACCCACGTTTTATTGTCATTATATTCTATCTCGGGAAGTTTTTTTTTCCTCTTTGAATTTATACACTAGTTCTCTCAACTATTATTTGTTTTTGGATCAGAGCTTTCTGTTGGGTTTTGCAACTATTAAAGAACTATAACATCGATAACCTCTATCTTCTGCCTATTGGAAGAAGATTGAAAACTGTCGCTGTAACAAGTCCGTGTTTTAGAAAGCAAGAATATTCCTATCAAAAGTACAATAGCAAAGCATTTAGTTTGAAGTAACGAGAAGAAAAGAACGATTGTATAGCCTATCGACAAGAAAAAAACCAAAGAAACCAATATGTCTCTATCAGCAGCTGCGGCTAAAATATCAGACAGTGATTTCCAAAGTATAGGTCCCGCACCTAGGCCACCTGTGAGTGCCGGAGGGGCAGCCTTCAACAAGACACAGCCCATCACCAGGTACATGAGCCAGCTCGATCTCAATAACGGACGCGCAAATCGATCTAATAGCAATGTCAGGAGGAAATCGGGTTGGGTTTCATACAAAGATGATGGTTTGCTGTCGTTTCTGTGGCAAAAAAGATTCATGGTGCTAAATGATTCGGCGTTAACATTATACAAGAACGAGAAAGTTACTGAGGATCCCGTCTTGAAGATTCCTCTGACTGTTATCGTCAGTGTCAGCAAGAACCAGTTGAAACAGTACTGCTTTGAGCTGACCCGTGTATCAGAAAGAAACTCGAGCAATGGTGGCCAATCTGGTAATACCGATTCCATGGCTAAGAAGACCATATATATCGCAACGAAAACAGAGACCGATCTCATCTCATGGTTGGATTCGATCTTCGCTAAATGTCCTCTACTAAGTGGAGTATCTTCTCCAACAAATTTTACTCATAAAGTTCATGTAGGGTTTGATCCAGAGACCGGAAGCTTTGTTGGTATGCCAACAAACTGGGAAAAACTGTTGAAGCACTCTAGAATCACCGGTGAGGACTGGAATAATGACTCTGCAGCTGTTATTCAAGTTTTAAACTTTTATCAAGAATATAATAATGGTGAAGGTTCCACGTATGGCGCTGGAAGCACTACATCGGTCTCTTCTGGGAGTACTAACAGCTCGCAGATCAATTTGTTAAAGGACACCAACACATCTACTAATTCTAGTGATAAGGTATCTCCAATATCACAAGCTAATTCTATGGTCCCTCAAAGAAGAGCTCCTTCACCTCCAAAGCAATCATCTACAGTTAATTCCGTTAATTCTGTGAATGTAGTTCCTAGTCAAAATTCTTCTCAACAAGCGATTAATATGCCAAACAGGTCCAATACCCCAATTAGGCAGGGTAGCTCCCCATACCAAAACAATATATCCTCGAAGAACAACATGGCACCAAGAATGCAAGCGCCATCTCCAGCAGGTGGAAACAAAATTCAAAACTCACTTCCAAAACTTGCTACCCATAATAATTACAATCAACAACAAGGTTTTGTTAATAAGTATCCTTCTCCAGGTTCTTCTCCAGGTTCTTCTCAGCCACCTTCGCCGATTAATGGCTACAGACCACATCATAATATGAGTAATCCATACGCAAACAAGGGACCCGGGTCTCCTTTAAATGCAAGGCCCAATCAGCAAACAACTATACAAAACCAAGTACCTTTCAATCAAAGAAATGGTTCACAACAGCAAGGCAACTATCCAATGAAAGTGTATCCCACGATACCTGTATTAAAGCAGCCACAACAAGGAGGAGGATATCTGAATCAGAATGTGATCCAAAATCAAACTAGTGTTAATGCAGCTAATATGGCTATGCGTCAACAACAGCAGCAGCAGAATAAAATAAATCAGAACAACCCACCAGCCGCATTACAGCCGGTGAGACAAGCACCAAAGAAGCCAGCTGGAGTATCAAAGGATGGGGCTGAAAAAGCAAAGAAGACATCTAAACCAACAATGTCAAACGCAGAAATAATGAGTAAATTAAAGCAGGTAACACTTGATGCCGATCCTTCTACGTTATTTAAAATGATTGAAAAGGCTGGGCAAGGTGCAAGTGGTTCCGTATATCTAGCAGAGAGAACAGAAATTATTGAAGCTGACGGTCCTCAACATCAAAGAGGAGGTACTGAACACGAAGATCCTCTAATTGGTGATAAGGTTGCAATAAAACAGATGGTATTATCCAAGCAACCCAGAAAAGAATTAATAGTGAATGAAATTATGGTAATGAATGATTCTCGTCACGAAAATATTGTTAACTTCTTGGAAGCATATCTAAAAACTGAAGATGACTTATGGGTTGTTATGGAATACATGGAGGGTGGCTCATTAACAGATATAATCGAAAACAGTCCAACAAATGGCAGTGCATATTCTCCATTATCTGAACCTCAGATTGCATATATTGTAAGAGAAACGTGTAAAGGTCTGAAATTTTTGCATGATAAAAACATTATTCATAGAGACATCAAATCAGACAACGTTTTACTGGACACCAAAGCTCGTGTCAAAATTACTGATTTTGGGTTCTGTGCAAAGCTTACCGATCAAAGAAGCAAAAGAGCAACAATGGTTGGAACTCCTTATTGGATGGCTCCCGAAGTTGTCAAGCAGAAAGAGTATGATGCTAAGGTGGATGTTTGGTCTTTAGGTATTATGGCAATTGAGATGCTGGAAGGAGAACCACCTTACTTAAATGAAGATCCTCTGAAAGCTCTTTACTTAATTGCAACGAATGGTACACCAAAATTGAAGCACCCCCAGTCCTTATCACTTGAGATTAAAAGATTTTTAAGTGTCTGTCTTTGTGTTGATGTAAAGTATAGGGCTTCGACAGAGGAATTGTTGCACCACAGTTTCTTCAATATAGCATGTGAGCCTGAGGACTTAACATCACTTTTGGAGAACAAGAAGTAAGCATGTTGGAAGGAATCATGATTAAATTGCATTTGGTTAAATAGTATGGCATTTAATTTGTAACTAAGATACCGTTATATTAATTATATTTTTATAGTTCTACAGTATAACAATGATACAAGTTATCAGTTACAAATGAAGTTTTAATTTCCCTTTGACGAAACTAGACTAGATATGCTATAGTAATTTTTATTCAAGGTTGGTGTGAACTGGCAGATATCAACTTCGTAAAACTCAGGGATAATTCAAGCACTGTGTTTTGAAGTCCGGTTAGTTTATGCGATACTGGGATTGTTCTTAGTACAAGTGGGTACAAGTGAGCCAAAGATTCGACCTCTTTTGAAATGGGGACTTTAGAACGCAGAAGATTATCAAGCAATTTTAATAATCCATTCAATAAAATATTCATCTCCTCCCCTCTCAGCTTTGGTATTGGTGCGCTCCCACTCAAGAATTCGTCAGATATATACTTCCCTAGAAGTAGTGAGATCCTTGACACAATATAAGGGAACGTCAAGTATTTTAGCTCACTCATATCTTTATCATCAAGCAGAGCAAATGATATTAGCTCCTGGAGACATCTTTTAGAACATGAGACCTTACTCAGTGTGTCTTGTGTTCGTGTTAAACCAAAGACCTCTAAGTCATTTAAGTGACTCAGAATTTTTTCACAGTTTTTAGGACCACCTGAGTCCTGTAAGATGGCCTTTTGAATATCATCAAATTCATATATGAGTGATGCATCCCAAATGTTTCTGACCAAGAGATCATAGTGGTCAGAAGTGAATAAAGGCATCAGTGATTTGTTTTTGAATAACTGAGAGTATTGGTCGAATTCTGATAAGTCAGATTTCTCAGTCATTGAATCTACTTTTGTGTCTCTTCTTCTTAATGGTGTCAAGAATATGGACATGAATATCTCAATAAACTCTTGTTGACCTTCGCTATCATTTGCAAAGCAATCGCTAACATTATCAATGCATGCTAAAAAACTCCTATAACATGAGGAAGCTAAAACCCAAAGTGGTCTTGATCCATCAGTCGAAAGATCGATTAAGCTTTTAGAAACTATTATTTCTCTCAGATTTCTTATTATCTTTAGGACATACTTATTTCTTGGTTGTTCAGCAGATTTCAATTCCGATAATTGTTTCTCTAACATTTGAAGCGATTTATAAGAAAGTGCTTCGAAGGTAGGTATTCTACTAATAGCATTCTCGTGTAACTTTGGTGCTAATTTTTTCTCAATTTTATCTCTGGTATCAAATAATAAGGTAGATATCATTGAAAGATGAACAAAGTAAACAAATATATTGTTCTTGTTAAGCTTTGTGTATATCAAGGACATGCCCTCTAATACTGCATTCTGCAATGTCGACGGTTTTGCTTGATCCCTAGAATGCTCTGGAAGAAGAGGAAATTTAACAGCAGACAGCAACAAGCTCATACTTTTCTCATAAAATACATTATTATCATCTTTGACACTGTCGATCATAGTACACAATGAGGGAAATGATAACAGAAGCTCAGAAATACAATCATAATCTGTCTTCTCACTCAGTTGTGAAGAATTACCGAAGTCACTATAGCCAATGTTATAATCTGTCCAAATTGTTGCACATAAGTCTAGCAAATTAGTCGGAATGTTCTCTTTAGTACATAATTCTGTCACAATGGTACCGTAATTTTTGATAGTAACGTATCTTACACCTGTGGATGGGCATTGTAATAACTTTATAAAGAGCTGTAAAAGAGCAGACCACTCGGCAGCATTTTTATTATACTCGTCAAAATCTGAAAACTTTTGGGAGAAGAGTTGTACGAGGCCCTTTAGGGTAACATTCAAACAATCTAGGTTTGTTTGTAGTTGTTCGTCAGAACGTTCAGTGTTCAAAAATGGATAGAGAACATTATTGAATATGGCCTGCCAGGAAGGAAAGGTAGAGGAGTGGGAATCAATAATCCTGAAGAATGTTTGGATAGCTCCAACACTAACTTCATTTCGCTTATCTAATGAGCAAAATAATAGATTTTTTAATAAGTATAGCCAAATACCATAGTACTTTTGAGAGATGGTTGATTCTGGAGATTTTATGGCCCTTATAAACTCTGCATTGTTTTCGGATGGATGTGTGAAATAATCATCACACTCAGTTCTGAACTTTTCTATGTCTGCAGAATAGTTAGATCTTAAATAATCTCCTACTAGCCAAAATTGACTTATTGATGAGAAAGATACATTCAGTATTTTTTCTTGATTAACGAATGCGACGATAGTATCAATTACATCGGGTATGACATTAAGATGTAGGTTCTTCAAAAAGTCATCAGTAATTAGCTTAAAAACATCAAATGAAACTTGTATCATATTCTTCTGTTTCATTATGATACCGTCTATGAGTGATAAATCGTCGGAATCATCTTGTAGTAGTGTACTGATATTTGAATCAATCCATCTAAATGGACTATTGATTATGCTAAAAACAGTAACCCATGAATCTGATATCATGTCGCCAAATTCATTTAGTTGTTCTTTTAATGTGTTTAATACCTGAAAAATGATATCACCTTCGGTATTCAAATTTTCATTCAGAATGTTTAATTTGTTCACCTCTAACACTTCTATGGATGCCATAATTCTATTCAATGAAGATGTAAAAATCTGTTCATATTTGGTGAAGCAAGTTTTTCTTAGATTAGTATCTTCAATCTCATATATTTCATTTGTGCATGTTTTGTATACGCTGGCAATAACATGGCTACAGTATAATCTCAACGCAAAAGTTCTCTTCCTATCAGCCATTTGAGATACCATGTAATCTATGAATTTATCCCAGTATGAGCTCGTCTTGGTGCTAGCAAGTATGCGTGACATATTGGATGATGTTAACTCTGCTATCTCGGAAATGAAAAAACTTGGATTATAAATAGCCACCGAAAATTCAGAGTTATTAAAAAATGGTTGATACCCTACTTGATCTTTAGGATTTAGATTAAGAGTTAAATCGGATAACTTTTCTAGTTCGGTTAGCATAATTATCAATGTTTGAAGTGGGTAAGACTTAGTGGCATCATGGAAAGAATGTATCGTATTTTCAATAGATGCAAGATCATTTCGTGATAGGTCGTGAGATATGAATTCTTCATCAATGTTTAGACTGTTCAAAATATCATTGGAAGGTCCATATATAAAATAATAAACCCAGTTCCATGCAGTAAAAAGAAAATACCAGCTCTTAGCACTGAAGTTTGGTCCCAATGATATGGCTAAGGAGGTTAAAGCTCTAAATAGACTTACCTGTTTGCTGTTTATGCTCTGTGGGTAAAGTTGGATATTGTCGTTTTCTTTTTGGATATCCTTATTCAAATCTGGACCAACAATTGATTCACTCAGTGTGCTTAACATTGCAGAGCCAGATGACTTTCTTATATGTGAAGGTGCGTTTACCTTTAAATCTTTTTCTGTATTGCTTGCATGTTCCACGGTAATGATAGCTTTTCTGAAATAGTCTAGACATCTATCAACTTTTGAGACCTCTCCGAGCATACCAGCGCAATGGGTTAATTTTTGGAATGCACGTACTATATTATGAAAGATAGTTGTATCAATTGTGGAAGACTGCAAAAGTAAAGTATGTATGTTGAATAGATTTTCAAATAATCCATTTAGTGTAACATGTAGTTGGTCTTTCGTAGTGTTCCTTAGAGATTTATTTTCAATCTCGGTTAGTGCCACAGCTTGTGAACTTAATTTCTCTGACCAACAGTTAGTGCAATTCACAATCAGCCATATAATATAGGTTATATTGACATTTGGTGCAGTATTTTTGTCTAACATTTGCATATACTGGTTTTTGGTTTGAAAAGAATTATTACTTATCAATGGCATTTCAATTTTCTCGATTACACTAGAATAGCCAATGTAATCCTTAAAATCATCTGAGAGGAGGATATGATAAGACTGAGTCAAAAAGTTGTGTAATATTGGTTTTTTATCCTCATACTTGTCATAGATATCATACAGATCATTCAGCATTGTAGGGTTTTGTGAAATTTCATTGAATATTTCTAATGAAAGCACTCGTTGCCAGGGCAAAATTGAGGAATCGAGAGATAAATTATGTATAATCATAGAAAGCATGACCTCTAATTCTAATTCTATGATCATTAAGAACTCTTTGTCGATTAGTAGCCGAATACATCTGAAACAACGTAGAACTGTAGAGAATTGTTTAGAGTTAGACATGCACCTTAGCAATAATGGAATTGTTTTTATCCTCAATACAAATTGCAAATCCTCGTACTCTATTAAAAATTGCTTGCCATTTTGTAATATGGATTCCAAAATTTCTAGCGCTAAATCTGTGGAGATGTCTGTTATATCTAGTAATGAGTTGTCCGTTTTCTCGGTGGATTTAGTGTCCACTATAGAGCATAAATTGGAAAATACCAAATTTGCATCGTATCTAAAGGCATTTACTTTAATGAAGTCATTGTTATTTACTAGAACTTCGAAGTCTTCATCCTCATCGTTGTTACTTTCTAAAGTATTGTCACTTAGTCTATCAAAAATCTCGTCCATTAATTGTTGTAAAGTAGCACTTGCAGTCCCGGCCACAATAGGAGCCTTATTTGGAACTCTGAGAAGGGAAGTGCAACAGTACAGTAGCTTCTTACAAAGTCCACCTTTCAGATAACTGGAATATGTTTTGAAAAAAATAGGGACCAATTGCAACACTTTCAATTGTATATCCATGGCAAGTTGTGTAGCTTCGATAAACGCATCTAATATCATATCCATCCTTTTCTCTGGAATACACCTTGTTGAAGCCATGTTTTGTAGGCATTGCATCGCAATTGTGGTCATCTTAGCATTCTTGGTCTTGCACGCTAGCGCAAACGGGACCACAAAGTCCGGATGGTTCTCTAAGTCATTGATGGTCTTAATGGTCTTTAATATCTCTATAGACTTGTGGCTGGCTTCTTTAACCTCGGAATTACGCCTGCGTGCTTCCGCAACTAGCGCATGAAGATCAGCGTCCAATTGCTTGTTGAAAACAGCAAAACTGGCACCTGCTCTGGACATCATATTCTCAATTCCGTTCGTACTCTCTCCACTTAGTCTCCAGATCAATATATACACAAAATATATCGCAGTTTCTCACTCTTCTCATATCATAATCAGCTTTTATTGTGGCTCGAATAGGTTTTCGCCTTCGAATTTTCGATTCTTGGGACTTCACAAGGGGAGTTGCGAAAATTCATGAAATTTCAGAATGCATATGAGAAATAATCAGGCCTGGATACTTAAAAGGTTTGATTTAATGTTCACAAGAACTAGTTGATACTATTGTTCAGATATTTGTGTTCCAGCTTGAAGGCAACCTGGGCTCTTATTTAATTTTGTTGCGCTCAGTCTCTCTGTTAACTGTTGGTATTAGTGCTTTAGATTGTGTGAGTCATTGAATTTGCGAAATCTATTTTGAAGCGGGATATGTTCTAATGAGCCTGGTAAATAGTAGACAGTATAGGATTATGAGGTTTGTGCCGAGGATCTGCAGGCAGTACCGGCAATTCTCACAAGGTAGGAGGAAGTCTGGTGCTGTATTGAAAGAAAAGGAAAACACAGAGGTAAAGTTACAGGACAAGACTACTGCTTTGAATGGTGTAGTTAATGACGCTGATCTATTAGAACCATCTAGTGGAGATAAGACAAGTGAAACGAAATGGAAACGGGAACTGAAAAAGGATATCTCGTCAGCAAAGAAACCTACGACACTTGTGCCGAGCGTCTCATCGACTGATCATTTAACTGATCAAGAGATTCATTTAGAGGGGTTATTTGCCGGTTCAAAGCCATTATTCCTAGGGAAGCTAGCAAGTATGAAGTCTATGCCTAGTTTCTTCGACAACGGTGTATTATTATCGAAAAATTTTAGAGTCATCAATGCTTCCGATGATGGCGGCGAGAAAAGCTTGGATGAGTTTTTGGAATCGGTGAAGGATAACGACTGGAATATTGATAATGGTGAACAGAAGAAGGTAATACCTTGGCAGGCATCCATTAGTGGTATTGAATACGAGGACAAATCTTTCTCAAATATACCTAAGCATGTGCTCAGTAAATTAAGACCCTATAAGCTGATCAAACTGAAGATGCCAAAAATAGTAAATAAGCAAAGGAGAGCATCGATGATAAAGAATCTCAAATTTCATAATAATAAGGTTAACGACGAATTGCATCTGGTAGACATATTTGGTAAACCACATGAACGAGATATTGCCAAACATCAGTTGGGTGCGGCATCGGCCGAACTGGATAGCAACATGTCCAAAGAGCAAATATCAGCTAAAAGGGAACACTTCAAGGAGTTGATGTATTATTATCATAGATACGGTTTTATAAAGAGCGATTGTGACCAATATAAAACATATGTTGACAAACAGTCAAAATTGGCACAGAAGGAGTTCCAAAAAGTTACAGGTTTAGTCATTAAGCCAGGTAGAAGCGATTTTTGTTTGCCTTTACATCTGTATGTCAATAAGAGACAGAACTCAAAAATACTCTTAGAAAGGTACTTACGAAAGAAATTATATCGTGATGTCATAAGTGTAATGTTAAACTTTTCAAGTAATATTTCAGACCAGAGTATGATAAAAAGGTTCAAAAAAAAACTATATAATATCCAAGAGGAGACTATTCGAGATCTCACAAATATTTTACCATCGACCGAATTTGAAGCTCTTGAAGCTGATTGTTGCATAATGAAAAGCCCAGTATCTGGGTTCAAAAGAATGCACTGGCTGAAATATTCGAAAAGGCACAATGTTATGTGGGGCAAAAACTATTCCAAAGAGTTTAACGTTTCTGGTAATTCTTTCGCACTGACGAGAAGTGGGGTTAGACGTATGAAATATCCTGTATATATTAATTGGACCACATATGACTCAACATTTAGGGCATGGAACCATTATAACATGTGATCTCCTGAAGAAACATCTGATCAAATGTAAGGTCGTTAAATTGTTGATATTCATGTAAATTGCAACCTACTCTATAGTTTTCAACTTATTCATAGTCACGCAAACTAATAATATTCTAAGCTATAAATTCGATTTCATTCATCATACCCGACAGTATACTAGATAAGTATAGGCTATATATCAAACAGACCCAGCCCCATTTTCTGCAAATGGCTATCAATGGATTCGTTTAGTATATTGTTTGATTCGCACTCAGATTCTGTATCATCATCAGAAGCGAATACAATATCTTTAGTGTTATACACATACTCTCTTCTTTCATTTGTTAGTCCCAACCTTCTTCTTACCTTTTCAATTGATAGCTCTTCATTAGACCTTTCATTTTTGACTGTCTCGCTATTCCTCTTTCTTAATTGAATAATTGATTTTGACTTCTTGTAAATTTTATAAGGTCTTGAATAGGTAAAGTTAGTGAGGTGGTCCAGGAATGATTTCCTTTTCTGAAATTCTACTTGATTAACAGCTGTTGGAAAAGAAATACCGGTTGAGTTCATCTGTGCAGGTAGTGATGACGACTCCTTACTAGAGAGGTTGCTCCCAACGTTTGAGAATTGTTCGGAACTACGGAACATATCATTGTATAAGGATATATGTGAGTCTGAGTTGGTGTCAAGGTTGCTCTCATTATTAACAGAATAATAAGCAAAGTTATAACCCTCTTGCTCATCCTCATAAATCTTTTGTCCTAATAAACTTTTTACTTGGGCGGCTTTCTTTAATATATGGATACGTTCTAACCACTCCCAGGCAACAAATGTACTCATTGTGTATAGTAGGGGACTGACAGTGGCAGCATATGCAGATAATAACCCTGTGCCGACATCAGCTAAAAACATTGCAGGACTTAGTAATACGATTGCAATAGTTAATAAGGCAAGGTACCACATCTGCAAATGGCTTACCCATGTTTTTCTTGTCCCCCAAACGTTAGTTACTATAATAAATGCAAAACAGGTTTCCAATGCTATATCGAACAGCAGTCCGAATGGACTTAACGTCACCAGATTGTCATTTCTAATTCCAACACGATCAGTATAGGAGACAATAGCCGATATTATAAATGAAACTATGCTCATTATCCCACCGACAAATACAACTATTCTCCATTCTAGTTTTCTTTCGAATAATCTGGCTACAATTGATACCTGGCATAGTTTGTAGAAAAACATTGACAGAAGGTTAAGGGTGGCGATAACTAAATTTGAATTTAACAATGTTCCAAAAACATTACCATTGGCTACACCGTAGTGTTCTTGTTGTCTACTAATAGTAGATAATGCAGAAGTTAGAAAGTATATTATACTAGTCGATGCCAGCACCGACGAAAGTTTTAGAAGAAGTGAAGTGATTTTGTAGGGACCCTTGTTAACAGTTAAAAAGGATAATACTGTCAACGCAACTGTAATAACAAATATGGTACTGTAAACCATTAGAATAGTATAGAGACCGTAGCCCCAGTACTTCCCGAAGTAATGGTCATTAAATATAAACCAACGCCAATCATTCATGATAATGGGTGGATATTCATAAGGGGTATCCATAGTATCAGCCGCCAAGTATAAAGGAACCCCATAGTCACAGAAGCTACTCCATTTGACATTTTTAGCATAGACAACAAGAGAATCCAGATTCAATGGATCAATCACTAAACCATCCCCTAAATCGATACCGTCGCAGATCTTGTATTTATAGTGCTTTGGACCCGGTGTCCTCAAGGAATCATATATAGATACAGCCATCAACTTATTTGCAGCTTAGTATAAACCCTCCTTTCTCGGGTAGCTTAAAAAGTCAATCAGTCCTATGACTTCTAAGGCTCAAAGGATCGGCAACAGCAGAACAGAAATTAGCACCTCAGTTGAACAATAAAAGAACAAACTTAAACTTAAATAAATCAGTTTACTGAGGGCTTTATAGTCCTGTCAATATATCCCAATACCTATTAATAGTAAGCAGAAAGTGCTATTTATTGATCTATAACTTCATACTCATCGCATAAGAAGCTCATCGCTCAATTTTTTGACAAAATTTCAAGAAATGAAAAGAAAAGCTTCCAAGGAAGTTCGGATACGAAGAAGCAAGTCGTTACCTTGATCAGCGTGAACAAAAGTTTTCATTCTTAGTGGATATAAAGTGTTTGCTAGATAATACCTTTCTACTTTACAACCCAACTTAGAAGGAGCATTTTGTTGGTGCTTAAGAATTAGAACATTATTGAAGGTCCCTATCCCCCCCTCGAAGTCCGAAGGCATTACGAAAGGACTATTGCTATAGAATAGGACTTCTGTTCGGCTTATACGTTTTTGATAGAATTGATTGCATTTGCTGTGGGTAATATAATCTATATTACACGGTCCGCCCCTTTACAATAATATAGTTTCTCGATACAATTAGCCAATTGGTAGTTCTTTTGGCTCATAAGATCAAAATTTGCATTTTAAGTTAAACTTAATATTTCAACTTATTACAAACGTTATAGAAAATTACTCCCTTACAATAGACGGATATTATTAGTGTTCACAATGTCTTCTGAGAATCTTAATGATGATGCCGGTGTTGTCTCTGAGACTACTCAACCGCAAGAAGTTCATGGATCAACAGATGCACCAGCACGTACACAGGACTCAGACGATGTACCGAAAAGTAATAGAGCAGTACTTAGCACAGCAGGTTTGAGATTAACTCATGCAAGTAGGAGTGACTTGAAAAAACCTGTACTTGGTTTTCCAAAGAAGTCACCATCGTTGCCTAACTTTCATGAAAATGTTCAGTCAGATAATGAAAATAATAGTTATCCAACATTATCTAAACTACTAGATGAATCCAAATTTGTCCATAATTCACATAGGTTGAATTTCAGCTTATTGAAGGACGACCAGCCAATCGATGAGAGTGACGATACAAGTGGTATCGAAACCAAAGAAGTTAAGATTGAGGTCAAATCACAGTTGCATGTGCCGAAAACGCATAAGAGAACAGCCACACTAGGTGGGGTATCTATGAATGAAGATGATGGAAATCTTAGCGTCATAGATATGTATGGGGATGAAGTAGAATCGAGAGTCTCGAAGCCGCAGGTTCCGGCAGAGGCTACACAGGTTGACAATGATGAGAGTCAAGATGAGGAAGTCCCGCCACATGCTGGATCAAACACATCAGAAAATCCTGGACAACATAATACAGAAAAAGCTACAACCGAAGCTGCAATGACTCAAGAAATGCTGAGGGAGCAGCAAATAAAAGCTGATAGGCGCCAGAGCACTTTCCACTATGATCGTTATGGGTTCAAAAAACAAACTAATTACGTCAGTGAGGCAAAATATGATAGTTGGTGGAATGAATACTCCCAATATTGCATAAGAAGAAAACATAAATGGAAGCAATTACTTGAAAAGAGTGGTCTACCTGTAGATAATGACAGTCCAACTAGATTTCCATCAAAAAGTGAAAAGTTGAAAAGGTATGTAAGAAAGGGTATCCCTGCTGAATGGAGAGGAAATGCTTGGTGGTATTTTGCTCGTGGTCAGGACCTACTAAATAGGAACAAAGACAGATATGACCAACTGCTGGAAAGAATGGAAATTTTACTTTCATCTGATAAGAAGAAAATACAAGACCTGGATATTATTGAGAGGGATTTACATAGAACATTCCCTGATAACTTGCATTTTCAACACAACTCATACCATGGAGATGAGCCTCCCTTAATAAGTTCTCTTAGAAGGGTTTTGGTTGCATTTTCGCTATATAACCCAAAAATCGGTTATTGTCAATCTATGAATTTCTTGGCAGGTATGTTGCTTTTGTTCTTAGATGAAGAACGTGCGTTTTGGATGCTCGTAATAATAACATCTAGGTACCTTCCTGGAGTTCATAATGTCAACCTAGAAGGGGTGAATATTGATCAAGCGGTATTAATGTTATGCATCAAAGAATATCTGCCTGAAATTTGGCCTTATATTAATCCGGAGTTGAAGACGATCAATAAAACAAGCAACTCGCTGGGAATAAAAAATGGAGGATCAACTGGTGTTAAAAACGAATTTTTATATAAATTACCACCAATTACACTATGTACTGCTAGTTGGTTTATGGGTTGTTTTGTTGGTGTTATGCCTGTAGAAACCACATTAAGGGTCTGGGATTGTATGTTTTATGAAGAATCACATTTCTTATTCAAGACCTCACTGGCAATATTCAAGCTTTGTGAAAACGATTTAAGCAAAGTAAGAAATAATGGAAGTTCTTTACTTCCAAATTACATGAATGGAAATCATAAATCAATGAGCAAAGATGAAAGTGATATGGAAGTCTTTCAAATCATTCAGGTCTTCCCGAAATCGTTAATCGATCCAAACGATATATTTGATAAAATAATTCTGAAGAAAAGATTGTCTTTCAACCGTTTGGATCAAGAGGAAATAGATAGGTGTAGGAAATATGTTGCTACACAGAGGCAAAAATACAAAAAGTTCCACGATAATGGGAAAAATGCTACGTTTAGTGGTGTTAACGAAGATGTACCACCTGCAGGAGAATCAGGAACAAGAATCGCGAGTGATACCATTAATGAAGCATTGTCGTCCGAGATTTATGGGTTTAAGAAAGGTCTCACTGGGGTACATTGGAATAATAGCATAAAGGAGAAAGTCAGACAGATGAGGAAAAAGATAGATAAGGATGACTAATTATACATAATAATATATAAGCATTATCATTTTATCATTTTGAATTTAAAATTTAATATTTCAGTAAAAGTTTTATTTAGTGTTTTGGTCATCAAATTGACCTTAACCATGGTAGAGAGGTAGTTCACAATAATAAATCGATTTGACGTAATAATAATACATCTGTTATAGTGGCAACCCCAAATCAATAACTAATAGTCCACAATATTTTAGTTTTCATTAATGTATTCTTTTAAGTTTCTTAGGCTCATATATATGGAGTTATTTTAACTGATTTGTGTGCTATCCATCAATATTAGATTGAGCATATTGAAATTTTTTGAAAAAAAATCATGATTCGACTTTAGCTCATCGCAAAATTTGGAATGTAGGTGTACTATATCTATAGGATCATAGAGGTGTTGTTGTTAGTGCTTTGAGGCAACATTCGTTTGTTTTATGGGTACATTGAGGCAATTACATATATACCTGGTTTATGGCATCAACAAAGACATCTAAAAAACTCTACGTTATATAGTTATTGAAAAATGAATGGAATATTTGCAATTGAGAAACCTAGCGGCATCAGCTCCAATCAGTTCATGATGCAGGTACAAAAGATTTTTAATAATAGTGCTGTATTCTCAAAAGAAATCGAAAGAGCAACTGCAGAAAGAAGAAAGCAGTTTGAACAACAAACTGGGAAGAAAGCTAGTAAAAGGAAGTTAAGAAAAGTATCGAAAGTGAAAATGGGTCATGGTGGCACGTTGGATCCATTGGCCTCTGGTGTATTAGTTCTTGGTGTTGGAACAGGTACCAAACAACTTTCTCAATACCTTTCTGGTACTGTTAAAGTGTATGAAACAGAAGCACTATTTGGTATATCCACTACTTCTGGAGACTCTGAGGGTGAAATACTATCCAGAAATTCCGTTAAACATCTGAAATTGGAAGATGTGAAAACTGTTGAAGAAAAATTCAGAGGCTCTTTGAAACAGACCCCTCCAATATACTCAGCGCTAAAGATGAACGGTAAATCACTGCATGAATATGCGAGAGAGGGCAAACCGCTTCCTAGAGCTATAGAGCCAAGACAAGTCACTATATATGATTTAGAAATTCTTCCAAAAACATTGAGTAAAGATCATGACTATAAACTAATCGAGACTGAGGATGAAAGCAATAGTCAAATAGTGAAGGACTTAAATGCAAACATGCTCTTTGATACATTATATTACTCCAAAGAGTACGTTGAAAAAATGAATTTACCTAGCGAAGTTGCAGCTATTGAACCACCAATTCCACTAACTGACGAGGAAAAGCAAGAAATTGGCGAACTTAAGGACAAATACAGGGCACCACTTCTACATGCGAAGGCTTCTGTATCATCAGGTACATATATTAGATCACTAGTAAGTGATATTGGAAAAGCTATGAGGACCTCCTGCTATATGACTAAGCTAATAAGGATCCAACAGCAAGAATGGTCACTTGAAAAAAATAATGTTTTCAAGTTGGAAGACTTTACAGATAAAGACGAACAGGTGTGGGCGAAAGTGCTTGAAATTGTGTTAGAAAAAGGCTCATCTGTTAATATTGTAGAAGAATTGAAAAACGCTGAATCACTTTATCAGCAGCAAATTAAAGATTTGAAGGTGAAAGAAACTGAAGACTTAGCTGGAGCAACAGGTTCCACAGCACAACCTGTTGTTGAAGAAACAGAGCATAATGATTTGAAGAGAAAACACGAGGAGTCATTATGAATATATTGAAATGTATATTAAATATTTTAAATTATATAAGAAAAGCATACTCATGGCCTGCATAAGAGAAAACTATTTGTGTATCTTAAGGTAAGATGCATTACCAATGAAATTGCAGGTGATAAATGGTGATGACTGTTTAAAAATATTGTAACTTTGGAAGAGTAACTCTGGTTCGGACTCTTGATCAGGACACTTGAAATTGAAAACGCTGGGGCAGTCCCTTACAATAGCATAGCACATATCAATACAAGGTAATACCTCATAGTAGTCTTCAGTTGGTTTAATAAATTTATTCACATAGCTGTTGCGGTTATCCGTCTTACTTCTGTAAATATATGAAGATGATTCAGTAGTACTACACCTTGGAATGGAAACTGCACAGATCCAATCTCTGTAAGATGTGGCACAATCGTCACATGTTCTTATTGGCGAATATCTTGCATCTAGATCGGCGTCACAAGGTACAAGTTGTAAAGCTTTACTAAAATTAGAGTATAAAGCTGAAGCAATATTGTCGTATTCTATCGCCAAGTCACTTTTGTTACCATTTGTGAACTCGGAGGACGGTACAGAATAGGCGTTATCAGAGCAGAAGGACATCCCAAAAATCAGAGAGCAAGCATCAGAAGTCTGCGTAGTAAAAATTTCAGCATCAAACAACACACCACCAACATTAGATAAACTTTGGCCTTTACCAATTTTTTTTGTTAAGAAAGCTGCATAAGTTGTATTTGGTGTTAATCCTGTGATGTAGAATTGTTCTGCAATACCAGAACTGGATTCCGCAATTCTCTTTTGAATTTTAAGCCCAGTTTCTTGTAACATCTCCAGAGGAGGATTTGTCGCAGATGCACCTTCAGATGACACTAAGTGAGGACCATTTTTAATTGCGCATAAAGATAGTTCAGAAACATTGAGAAATTTTTGATACTCATCATATGTGTAAAGATATAAGTCATACAATGTAGGGTCGTAAATTGTATAATTAGAGTATATTTGACCATCATCAGTGACATTACCGGTACTAATAAGAGCCGAAGTACTATCGGTATCCAAGACATCAATCCAGGAACGAGTATCCCATTGAAACACCAAGTCATTTTCTGAGATACTTAACCTATAATCCCATTCAGTACTAGTCAAGTTCTTTATATTAGGATCATCCTTGTCCACTTCCTTATCATTAATTAAATCCCACAGCCTGACAGAGACGTATAGATTCTTGCTATTTAACGTGGTACCGTTAGATGTATGATTGACGGGACTTATCTGTAACGCCTCTAGATAACCATTAGAGAATGTCTCAAAATTTCCAAGAGAGATGTTGCTCAGCATCTTCTCATCAAACGAATAATATACCCTTATTTGTAAGTCAGTGCTGTTAGTCGGCTGCTGACATATGTTTCCGCTTAGAAAGATAAGAATTTCATAACTTGGAGCAAAACCAAGCCCGGTTGACTCCGGGTTGATATTAAACATGTAGTTATCGACCTTACCTGGTGTCATCTTCGATATTATCGGTGTCCATTCATAGATCAAGTTCGAGTTTATTATCTGTGGTTCATCTTCTCCATCATCATCATCGTCGTCGTCACCATCATCGTCGTCGCCATCACCATTGGTATCATCAGCATTGCTTTGAGCACTACTACTAGCACCAACATCAGATGAAGTGCTTGTACTACCGCCATCGGCCTTGTTCACAATATCCAGTAGCTGCATATCCACAGCCACTTCTGAACCACCGGCAGCTAAGTCTCTCCTATTCCACCAGCTGTCATTGCCTCCGAAGCGAAACGCCGACCCGGACGCCAGCAAGTACAAGAACAATACCCACAGCAGCATCTTATCCCTGATAATGTATCTGAATGCCAATTAGGGAGATGTCAGTGCAGTCACTTCCCAGCTGTACTTGATTCGCATATGGCTTTTATCACCAACAGCTCAGCTCATCGATTTTTCAGGATTTTTCAATTTTACGCACCAAGAACACCAAAATTTAAGAGGAACTTGATTCACATATAAGAACAGCAGTGATGTTCGATTGCATTACTGGGGGACAGACAAGCCACTGGACTGGGATAGTTACATTGCGAGGAAATTGATGATGACGGAAGACAGAGACAATCTGCCATGGGTTGAAAAGTACAGACCGCAGACGCTGGACGATGTCTATGGGCAAAGGGAAGTGGTTGGCACGGTGAAGAAGTTTGTTCAAGAGGGCAAGCTGCCACATCTGCTGTTCTATGGTCCTCCCGGTACTGGTAAGACGAGTACCATTGTTGCGTTAGCCAAGGACATCTATGGTAAGAACTACTCCAACATGGTTCTCGAGCTGAATGCGTCAGACGACAGAGGTATAGACGTGGTCCGTAACCAGATCAAGGATTTCGCATCCACGAGGCAGATATTCTCCAAGGGTTTCAAGCTGATCATACTGGATGAGGCCGATGCGATGACGAATGCGGCGCAGAACGCGCTGAGAAGGATCATTGAGAAGTATACCAAGAACACCAGGTTCTGCATCCTGGCCAACTACAGCCACAAGATTACCCCAGCGTTGCTGAGTAGATGTACGAGGTTTCGGTTCCAGCCGTTGCCTAACGACGCGGTAGAGAAGCGTATGGCCAATGTGCTGGTCCATGAGCACTTGCGGATATCGCCAGCGGCCAAAGAGGCCCTTCTGGAGTTATCCAACGGTGACATGAGACGTGTGTTGAATGTGCTCCAGGCAAGCAAAGCCACGCTGGAGTCACCGGAGGACGAGATAACGGACGAAGTCATCTACGAGTGCTGTGGTGCGCCAAGACCCCAGGACATACAAACGATACTCAAGTCCATACTGGAGGACGACTGGTCTACCGCGTACGACACACTCACGAGGATCCGCAGCAGCAACGGGCTGGCCCTCATAGACCTGATCGAGTCCATCGTCAAGATACTCGAGGAGTACAAGTTGAAGAAAGAGGAAACCCGCATCAGTCTCCTCTCACAGCTCGGCGACATCGAGTACGCCATCTCAAAGGGAGGCAACGACAAGATACAATCAAGCGCAGTGATAGGAGCCATCAAGAGCAGCTTCGAGCTAGAACTAGTATAGCACAAGTACAGAATATAGACAAAATAGTATCCATAGATATCATTAATGCAGTTATAGCTGGAAGAAACCCTAACAAGCACCTTGTACGTGTGCGCAACCCATCGAAGGTTGCCAGAACGAAAAAAAAAAGTATAAAAAGCGACGCAAGAATCGTTTGTCTCAACGGATATTTCCTTCCTTCTAGTAACAGATACAAGAAAGAGAGTATCCCCAACGCATCTACTCCAAAAGGAGATAACCGTATCTCACTTGGTCCCGTTGATGTTGCATAGGTGAGATGTTATTTACAATTTGTGTGGACACAAATTGTGACAACATCATTCTTATGGAATGGCGGAGGCGTTGGAGAATATAGAATGGATTTCTTTTTCCAAAAACATGGTAGATTGATATGACGACAAAATAGCTGTGCACCAGTCTGAAAGGATACCAGTACTCGGTAACCGTTGAAGTATATCTAACTATACCCAAATTTCTGATACATCTACCAAATAGGAATAATCCGTTTTGTAAAAGTCAAAACAGTAGAACAACTACAATACAACTTCACACCGTAGTTCTTGCAGATCGAGGAACTTGTACAGAGTAGAGTATTCCATGTCCTGAGAACTACACTACTCTCTATACATGCCCCATGGCCCATATAGCTGCGCATTACTTTATAGTGTGTAAAAAGCCGGGTAATATGGCCCAAACCCACACTCAGGACGAAGCGAAGAGCCAAAAATCGCACAAGTCCACTTCTTCCCGCATAGAAGAAAAGAAATAATAACAGAAGCACAACAGCTAAGTTGCTTCAAGACTCAGGGCCAACCCAATAGGGATTACACTGAGAAAATAACTATAAGCAAGTGATAAAAACAATGAATGTTGGTGTGCATACGGTGGGTGCTCTTTCTCTGGATGACGGGGTGATACCTCCTCCTGGGTTGAATCCGAACATGATGGGGATGGGCAATATGCCGATGGGTGTTCCGCCTATGGGTGCCGGTGGCAATGCTGGCAATGCTGGCAATGCTGGCAATGCTGGCAATCAGAATCCAAACGCGAGTGCGGGTGGTAATGCTGGTAGCTCGAATGCTAATGCCGCTTCTGCCAGTAATAACGCTTCGAGTGGTAATGCTCCTGCAGGTACGGCGCAACATGCACTAGACGACCCCAACGTTTACCATTGGATATGCGAGTTGACGTACGGTCCACAGAAGGAGCAAGCGTTGCTGGAGCTCGGGAGGAAGCGTGAGCAGTTCGACGACCTGGCGATTGTGCTATGGTCCTCCTTTGGCGTCATGACCTCACTGCTGAACGAAATAATATCCGTGTACCCAATGCTTCAACCACAACTCCTTACCAGCCAGTTATCTAACAGGGTCTGCAACGCGCTGGTACTATTGCAATGTGTGGCTTCCCACTCAGAAACCAAACATCTATTCTTACAAGCACATTTCCCAATGTTTCTGTTCCCATTCCTAAACACAACTTCGAGACAGAGAACCTTTGAGTACTTGAGACTGACATCCCTCGGTGTCATTGGTGCTCTTGTGAAGAACGACTCCAAGGATGTTATCGGGTTCCTGTTGAGAACCGACATAGTGCCACTGTGTCTCAGAATCATGGAATCCTCGTCCGAGCTCTCAAAGACCGTGGCTATCTTCATTCTACAGAAGATCTTGCTGGATGACGTTGGGCTACAATACATCTGTGCCACATTAGAGAGATTCTATGCGGTCACTAATGTACTAAAGGACATGGTAGAACATTTGACTGTCCACACACCTCCCGGCAGGCTGCTGAAACATATAATAAGATGCTATCTGAGGTTGAGCGACGATCTTGAGGCTAGACGTGTACTGAAAGTAGTACTCCCAAACAAGCTAAGAGACAACACCTTCACAGAAGTTCTGATGGATGATGTCGCCACCAAGAGATGTCTGGCTCAATTACTATTGACATTAAACGAAGAAAACTAAGAAAGGAATAAAAGGCAATTCTTTTCGACACAAAAAAAAAAGATCCGTGTTATTACTATTATTATTATTTTATTCAAAACTACTTTAATACTTTTCATTTCTTTCCAGCTTTCCCCTCCCACTTCTCCCCCATACACCACTTTAGCATTTCAATTATTTTTCATGACCAAAAAGCATTTTTATTATCAGGCACTTGAGTTCCACCCAAATTACTACATCACAGACCTAATACTTCCCCACATACGCACAAGAACATATATATCATAGATAATCTGTAACATAATTCGAATATTTACAATACTTTTATCCTATTCAGTAACTTAAGTGGAGGACAGTTATATTCATACCTTCATACGTAACATACAAAGCTACGAAAGGGCCCCATCACTTTTCACTACTGGTCCCTTCGAAAGAAAGTTGCGAAACCGAGAGCGAAACTCAGGGAAGTTTGGAAAGGATTCCTTCCTGAACTCAATTGATATAATACACAGCGGGTTTCTATCCCATGGGAAAGTCATGACAAGGTGAAGAAGTGACCAATCCCCAAGATCTCGTTGTTTGGAAGTGGGAATCGTTCTTTTGCTGTGTGCCTCCTCGATACTGTTGTTAAGATACGATAGTACAGAACTCACGCGCGTAACAACATCTGGATTATTTGAGGAATCAATACAAGAGAAGAAGGATATAACAGCTAATCCATTTCCTGGTATCCTAGTTGTTTCTTTCTAAAGATAAAAAAGGACTAGATACTCTTAATTTACAACTGAGAATAGAAGAATTTCGAATCAAAGAAAAAAGATGTCCACGTCAACATATAAGAAGTTCGAGCAGGCGGGCTCCTCCGATCTTCCTGATAAGATGACTATCTATCAGGATTGTATGAACACATTCAATGAGACTCCTGTCAACCCAAAGAGATGTAGATTGCTTATTTCTCGTCTTTTGAGACTGTTGGCACAAGGTGAAACTTTCCCAAGGAACGAAGCTACCGCCTTATTCTTCTCGATCTCGAAGTTGTTTCAATACCCTAACGATTCCTTGAGACAACTGGTTTACTTGGCCATCAAAGAGTTCAGTGGTATCTCAGAGGATGTCTTAATGGCTACTTCTTCCATTATGAAGGATGTGCAAAACGGTTCTGACCTAGTTAAGCCAAACGCCATCAGATCATTAACAAATGTCTTAGATGAGTCTACCGCTTTCTCCGCCGAAAGATTACTGAAAAGTGCTTTGGTTAGCAAACATCCATCGATCTCTTCTGCTGCCTTGTGTACTTCTTACCATCTATTGCCAATCTCTGAAGTTACCGTCAAGAGATTCACCAATGAAACACAAGAAGCCGTTGTTGATTTGAAACAGTTCCCAAGCTCAAGCATGAATGGCGAGTATTACCCAAACTCCACTTACATCACACAATACCATGCTCTGGGTCTATTATACCAATTAAAGAAAAATGACAAAATGGCTTTGTTGAAGTTGGTTAGACAATTCTCTGAAGGCAATGTTTTGAAGAACCAACTTGCGAAGGTTGAATTGGTGAGAATAGTCAGCGAATTGATTCAAAAGGACCCACAATTATTCACGCAATTTAAGCCATTGTTGAACAACTGGCTGTCAAACAAGTTTGAATCTGTGCAATTAGAAACTGCTAAGATGATCACTTCTTTTGCCATTCACAACCCAAGATTGGTTTCTCCAGAACTTTATGCTGCCGCTATCTCTGCCTTGCAATCCTTGCTAAGTGTACCTCGTGTTTCTACAAGATTTGCAACTTTGCGTATCCTAAACAGAATTTCTATGATTTCTCCAGAAAAGATTGCCATCTGTAACCCAGAGCTAGAATCTCTAGTAAACGACTCCAACAGAAACATCTCTACTTATGCTATCACTACTTTGCTAAAGACAGGTACAGCTAAGAATATTTCATCTTTGATTCACACCATTACAAGGTTTATTCATGATGTTTCCGACGACTTCAAGATCATTATCGTTGATGCCGTGCGTACACTATCTTTGAATTTCCCACAAGAATGGAAGTCCATTGTCACTTTCTTGATTGATGTACTAAAGAATAGTGAAGGTGGTTTCAAGTATAAGAACAGTGTCGTGGAAGCTTTGATTGATATTGTAAGCTTCGTTCCTCAATCAAAGGAACTTGCACTAGAGAATCTGTGTGACTTTATTGAAGACTGTGAATATAACGAAATATTAGTCAGAATTCTGCATCTATTGGGTAAAGAAGGTCCAAGTACCACCAACCCATCTCTATACGTTAGACACATTTACAACAGAGTTGTTCTAGAAAACTCCATTATTAGATCTGCCGCTGTAGTAGCTTTATCAAAGTTCGCGCTAACAAAGAATGATTCTACTCTTTGTGAATCCATTATCAGTCTTTTGAAGAGAATTGTTCATGACAAGGATGACGAAGTTAGAGACAGAGCATCCATTGCTTTGAAGTTTATAGAAGCAGCAAAGGAGAAGAATGATAAAGTTGCCAACGATCTTATCCAATCTAGTTCCGCTTATGACCTATCCTCTTTGGAGTCTAAGCTTTCTGCTTACCTATCTTCCAACACCGACTCCTTCCAAACTCCATTTGACTCTCAGAGTATTCCAAAGTATGCTGAAGATGAATTAAAGGCGATGGAATTGAAGAAGAAGCAAGAGAAGATCTTCGAAAACAAAGGTGACAAGACTAGAGATTCAAGCAAGACAGAATCTACATCCAACAGTGCTGGAGAGAACTTCAATGCTGAAGCTGAATACGATGATGGTAAGGATGACCTATTGGCTGCCAAGTATGCCGAGGAGATGGCTGCTATCCCAGAGATAAACGCTTTCGGATCTATAGTGAATACCACTAAGGCTGTACCACTAACAGAACCAGAAGCCGAGTTTGTTGTCACTGGTATCAAGCATCTCTTTGCCGACCATGTTGTCATTCAATTCAACATCAGGAACACTTTGACCGATGTTATCTTGGATAATGTTTCTGTTTCCTGTGTTCCAGAAGAATCTGGTGATGTTACCCTGGAAGAACAATTCACCATTCCAATTGATAGACTACTACCTAGTGCGGAATCATCCTGTTATGTCGCCTTCAAGAAGCCAGAGGCTATTGTCACAGAGACTTTCATGAACAGCATTAACTTCACGACTAGAGAAGTTAACCCAGACACCAATGAGCCATTTGAGGGTGATGAAGGTTTCGAAGATGAGTACGAGATCGATCCAATCACACTAAGTGGTGGTGACTATGTCAAGAGTTCGTTTGTTGGTAACTTCACCTCTGCGTTTGACGAGCTTCCACACGAAGAAATCGCTGTGTATAACATCCAAGAAGATATCAGCATACAAGAAGTAGTAGATAAAGTCATCCAAAACACCAGCTGTCTTCCACTTGGTAGCACACAGTATGTTGGTGGTGACTCCAACTCTCATACATTGAAGCTATTCGGTAAGAGTGCACTAACTGGCTCCAAGATCGGTATGTTAGTCAAATTCATCAAGAGTTCCAAGGGTGTTGCATTGAAGGTCCAAGGTAAGGCAGAAGATGCCACTCTATGTGCGGACCTTGTTAACAGTGTTATTTAAAAAAAATGGAAGGAAAAAACCAGCAGCGCAACAAACCAGGCTTATCATAAAGAGTTAAAAAAAAAAGGTCCATGGTTAGACTAGAATGATAACTGAAAGATTTTCATCTGCCCTATCTAGTACATAACATAAATATCTAACCAACCAACATCGATATGTATTTTAGAAAAATAAACAATTAAACAAGCAATAATTAAAACGATACTTGTTCTGTCTGGAAGTATATCCTTGGTACTGTCTGACCGGCCGTCTAGAGGGGGGGTGTCAATTGTAATACCTTTCCACGTACAATCTTCACGTGAATATCCTTCTCAATATGGCTAACTACAACACAGTTGAATAATATCAAAACGGTAAGCGCCGTGGCGCAGTGGAAGCGCGCAGGGCTCATAACCCTGATGTCCCTAGATCGAAACTAGGCGGCGCTATTTTTTTTTTGTTAAAATTTTCTTTGAATGCCGTACATAGTAATGAACCGTAGAGCATCTCAGTTTGTTATTTTTTCAGATTTTTTCAGATTGCATATTTTTTTTTTATCACGGCTAGTGCGATGAGCTCCATATATTAGAGCATAGACAAGATATATAGCATCGCATTGTGGTTGCGTTGAGTTGGCTTGTTTTTTTTCTCTACAAGCAAGCACACATTTTAGTGAGGATATATTGAACAACGGACGATGAGTGATATCAATAACGCCACGATCCAGCTATCTGATCGAGCCAAGGAACTGCACAATGTGATGATCACTAAAGGTTCGGGTGCATTGTTCACCCAGCAAGAGCTGAGTGAGCGCAGTGGACTAGCGTCTCTGAGCGATCTGATGTCTATTGTGCAGGAGCTTCTAGACAAGAACCTGCTGAAGCTTGTCAAGCAGAACAACGAGCTGAAGTTCCAAGCGGTGGACTTCTTCGAAGCGCAGAAGAAGTCGACCATGTCTGCGGAGGAAGCGCTCGTGTACTCCTACATCGAGAGCAGCGGCCGTGAAGGTATATGGAGCAAGACCATCAAGGCGCGCACGAACCTGCACCAGCACGTCGTGCTGAAGTGTCTGAAGTCCCTAGAGTCGCAGCGGTACGTGAAGAGTGTGAAGAGTGTCAAGCACCCCACCCGTAAGATATACATGCTGTACCACTTGCAGCCGTCCATTGAGGTCACCGGTGGTCCGTGGTTCACCGACAGCGAACTGGATGTGGAGTTCATCAACAGTCTGCTGACGATTGTGTGGAGATTTGTGTCTGAGTGCACGTACCCCGGCGGGTTCTCCAACTTCCAGAACGGTAGCCAAGGCGCACTGTACGCCCCGGGCATCAAGAACTACTGCAGCCTGGAGGACATCCTGCAGTTCATAGAACAGGCGCAGGTTGCCAACGTGCAGCTGAATCTGGGGGACATACGTTCGCTGTGCGAGGTTCTAGTGTACGACGACAAGCTTGAGCGGGTATTGCACGACCACTACCGTGTGACACTGTCCAGCGTGATGCAGATGAACCAGGTTGCCAGCGTTTCGCAAGCAGATGACGCCACGGACATGTATGCGGAGTCGGAGTACTCCATCTTCGACTTCCACACCGTGATGGCACCATCATCAATGGACAAAGAAGCGGTATACTTTGATGAATGGGTATTGTGAAAGTGCCATCTATCATTTGATAAGAAACGAGCAACTATGGAAGAAAACTCCGATAAATCGCAATGACGTCTGTATCGCTCTCCCAGTTCTCTTACAACCTCTTCCCCCCCGATCTTGGCTAGCATTACAGATTACGCACACGAACCAAGATTAACAAGAGGAAATGTGCTTACACAAGAAAAGTGGAGTCGGTGTTCGTTGACGTAAGGGAAAGAGAGATGAGTAACTTCTCAAAATAGTTTTGAATATGAAGAGTTGTCCTGTGGATTCCCGTGGATTCCCGTGGTTCCCCGTGGAATTAATCTCCAGTTGTGCAAGCCCTGCCATTGCGTGGTTCTTGTCCTCGTATATGGGTTCCGATGCATAGAACAACAATTTGTATGGGGAGGGGAACAGCAAACCACTCCGAGATCCTTGTAGAGGGGACAAGCCTTGAAGATCTTGCTCCGTTGGAGTAATGCAAGAGAAAGTGTTGCCTCTCAATTGGAACCGGTTCTCACTCTGTGATGTGGGAGTGGGCGGTTAGGGCAGAGCATTAACATTGTTGACATTGTTGATACTGCTGATACTGCTGATACTGCTGACACTGGCTGACATTGTTGACATTGTTGATGTCAGTTATATCTGCCCTACGGAGATGCTTATTCTTGGGCCTAAATAAAGATCGAAATCTCGGTGAAGAGGAAAAGGGAAGTTGGGGTAAAAGTCGTGACCTATGTGGAAATATGGACTCTGTTCACGAATGCCCCAGAACACCGCGTATCTTAAACTCATTTGTGCGAGATCTCTCTGTAATCTTTTGCTCCTCATATATATTTTTTGAGGACCCTTAACAAGTGTATACCAGATCTGTAAAATATACGTACAACCACCTGTAAAATACACGTACAATGACAAGCACTTTTTTTCTTTCACCTCAGGGAAGCGAATGTAAAATTCAACGACAGATCTCATAACTCTAACCGTCTCCAACTCCCCTCCTCCCGGCTGTCCGGAGATGAGGAAGAGTAGATGTACGTAGTGCGAGACAAAGAAGGGGAAGGGGAAAGTACGAAAATCCGGGGTAATGGTAAAAGCCTCACAAAACAAACCTCAGAACCGAGGGGAGGAAAAACAAAGGCAAGGATCATCGCTTTTTTTGTCTCTTTACTTTGGATTCCCAAAAGAAAAGCCACCAGTGGTACAACGCTTAGGGGTTCTGGTTCAGTCCCCTTCCAACACACCGAAGAGCATCTTTGTTTGTTGTTTTGTTGTCATGATGGATCCGCTTGGTAGGAAAATGGTAAACAAAAAAAGAGAGACTAAAAGTAAGGCAAATCCTGTCCATCACAATGAGAGATCCCAAATAGGAAATGAAATTAGGAAGAGATGAGGGGAAAGTGGTCACACTCACAGAGAAATGGAGGAAAAGCACTATTGGAAAGGGGATATCTTTGAGGGAAGGAGAAGGGGGGGGGGGGGG
>ERZ1036435.308-NODE-308-length-28742-cov-11.476697_pt1 | contig 28742 bp, 15 predicted proteins | sample MGYA00514223_ERZ1036435 | MGnify/ENA primary metagenome ERZ1036435 (study PRJEB33795, sample SAMN09464927) | human gut metagenome | host: Homo sapiens | place: USA: Stanford, California | collected 2016-08 | study: EMG produced TPA metagenomics assembly of the... | reverse complement strand
TTTTTCAGTTATATAGAACTAAGGAAAGCTATAAAGCTATCTAAAGTTTTTTTTGTTTTATTTTATTTTATTTTATTTTTGTCTTTGTGGTCGATTATATTTATTCTAACATTCAAGATATAAAAAGAAAATCAATTGCAACAAGCAGTAAAAAAAAGAAAATAATCCCTGTGTTTGCATTCCCATTAGTTATCATTTATCTCTTTTGAGTAAAAATATCAAGTGCCCTTCAAGGATTCAGCACAAGAAGGGGATCAACACAACACAAGAGATACAAAGAATTGATTTCGAAAAGCAAGAGTAAAAGCCTTTGTTGTCACATTTCCTCAATTGAACAAAAAAAGAGACCTATCCCAACTCCTTAGATCAGTAGCCTGATCAGTTGAAAACCCCTACTCAATAGCCAATATGCCAAAGTAGTTGTTAAACTACAATTGACCCGTTGTTAGCACATCGAGAAAAGCTATTTTTTTTTTTCAGTTCTTTGTTTGTCTTTCGGCTGTTGACAACTTCCCGTTTTCGGAAAAATCTTTAATTTTTTTGTTCCAGTTTTTGCCAATATTTCTATTGCTCTTCGAAGACAAACCATAAGGCCTGAATATTAATATATAATAGTTGTGCTACGGAGGCAAACTTGCAAGGAATGTATTTGCCGTTATATCTCTACAAGAAAGATCGGCTACCAGGGACAATATCATGATGTTATATCCTCCTGTTCCTCGATAGCACAACTCCCAGACCCAAACTAAGTTGTTCAAAGGGTTAGCATGAAACTGTAGTCTAAAGATGTTATAGCAAACGTGGGTGTAGCCATTTATCTGTATTATTATTTAAATCCTTTCTATACTACTTTTTGTTCTTACATTTCGAATTTACATTAGTTGCTTACTTTTTTTACGTATTGGTTGAATTGAAAGCAGATAAGAACATATAGATAAAAAGAAAAAGTAAACTCGAAAAAAAAAAAATTATACAGAAAGTAAACCTAAATCAAATCAACCCTAAAATGTCAAACACCTGTGCTGTCATTTATGAAACACTTGTTGTTATCCCAACTTGCCCACATCACCTTTCCTAATATATTTATATAATACTCGCCATCCCCTTCTTGATCCCCATTGTTTTCGGAAGTATGGCATAGAAAGATACGTAGGTACCTTGAAATTTGTCCATTTTGGTTAAGCTCAAATTGCTGGAAAAAAAAAAAATTCAAAATTTTGATTTGAAAATTTTCTGAGATCATCGAAAGTTGAACAGCTCGTTAAACCCGTATTTAAAGGTAAAGTGGAGCATTGCAGTTTTGAACAGATTTCAGCTAGGGCTTTGACGAGGAAGACGCACGTTGCTATACAGATAGTTGTGCGCTATAAAAATAAGTTGTCTCAGGGTTACGCTTCCTACAAATTATATATCACGCTGAGTTAAGAAAAGCGATCAAGAAAAAAAAAATCTACAACAGAACTTGAGTTGTCAAATAAGGGAGGGAGATCGACGTTATTGTATTTCATTCCAATTACAGAATTTGGACATCCAATTTCCATATATTATAATTAATAGAAAGACTGTAACTTTTGGTGCATAGATTTAAGTACTAGAGAATATGACATCTGATGAGGTTAAGCCTAACAAAGGTAGTGGTGGGGAATACAATGAGGATGCACCATTGTCCCAAACATTAGCACAACCAGTCATATCCGATCCAGTTCCTAAGAAAGATGAGAAAGAGAAGAAACTGAAGAGATCAAGAGAACTTTCATCAACGAGTAAGGAAAAGACCAAAAAAGTGAAAAAGATCAAAACAGAAAAGCCTGCAATTAAGTCGGAAAATGATGAAGATATCGATGAAAAGATGTCTCTTTCACAAGTAGCTGAGTTGAAAAGGGAAAATAGCACTTTTGATGATGAAGAAGAGAAGTACAAATGGTGGGAAAACGAAAAAAATGATGACACTATAAAATGGGTATCATTGAAGCACAATGGTGTTTTATTTCCACCCGAATACGAACCTCTACCTTCTCATGTGAAACTATACTATGATGGTAAACCTGTTGATTTACCCCCTGCAGCTGAAGAAGTTGCTGGTTTTTTTGCAAACTTACTACATACTGATCATGCAAAGAACCCAGTCTTTCAAAAGAACTTTTTCGAAGATTTCTTGCAAGTACTCAAGGAATCTGGCGGCACCAGGAATAAAATAAATATAACAGTTTTTAAGAAATGTGACTTTTCAAAGATGAATCAATACTTTGAGCTGAAGAAAGAGGAGAAAAGAAACATGTCTAGGGAAGAGAAAAAACAAATTAAATTGGAAAAGGATAAATTTGAAGAAAAATTCAAATTCTGTGAACTAGACGGTAGAAAAGAACAAGTCGGAAACTTTAGAGTTGAACCACCTGACCTTTTTAGAGGTCGTGGTGCACATCCTAAAACTGGTAAATTGAAAAGACGTGTATACCCGGAAGATATAATATTGAATTTAAGTAAAGACGCACCGATACCGCCTGCTCCTCAAGGCCATCACTGGGGAGAAATAAGACATGACAATACCGTGCAGTGGTTGGCGATGTGGAAAGAAAATATATTTGGTTCTTTTAAATATGTTAGATTGGCAGCCAATTCTTCACTTAATGGTCAAAGTGATCTGAAAAAGTTTGAAAAAGCCAGGGAACTGAAGAAGTATATTGGTGATATAAGAAAAGATTATAGAGAAAGTTTTAAAAGCAAGATTATGCTCGAAAGACAAAAAGCAGTGGCTACATACTTTATTGATGTATTTGCCCTTAGAGCAGGTGGGGAAAAGTCAGAAGATGAAGCAGACACAGTAGGCTGCTGTTCATTGAGATTTGAACATGTAACATTAAAACCACCAAATACTGTAATATTTGACTTTCTTGGTAAGGATTCTATTAGATATCACCAAGAGGTCGAGGTCGAAAAGCAGGTGTTTAAGAACTTGAAAATATTTAAAAGACCACCAAAGAAAGATGGCGATGATCTATTTGACAGATTGGATCCGTCTATCTTGAATAAATATCTACAGAACTATATGCCCGGATTAACCGCTAAGGTGTTCCGTACATATAATGCTTCGAAAACAATGCAGGATCAATTGGACTTAATTCCCAATGAAGGTACTGTGGCTGAAAAACTACTTAAGTACAATGCTGCCAATAGAGCGGTTGCCATTTTATGTAACCATCAAAGGTCTGTCACGAAGGGGCATGCTCAGTCTGTTGAGAAGATGAATCAGAAGATTGAGGAGCTCTTGTGGCAAAAGATACGACTCAAGAAAGGTATCCTCCAATTAGAACCATCAAGAGCACAAAAGAACAAGAAGTATTTCAAGGAGATAAATGACATGACTAAAGTCGAACAAGCAACGATACATAAGCGAATTGTTGACAGAGAGAGGGAAAGACTCAAGAAGAAGTTTGAGAGAGATAATGAGAAACTTGTTGCTGAGAAGAAAGATCCATTGCCGAAAACAGAATTGAAGGAATGGCTGAAAAAAGTTGATGATCTGGAGAAACAGTACAAGACAGAATTAAAAACTGGCAAAGTAGAGCTTAAGGCAACCATGCAATCGGTTGAGAAACTAGAGAAACAAGTTGAAAAGCTAGAAGAGCGCATAAAAACTAGCTCAATTCAATTAAAGGACAAAGAAGAGAATTCTCAGGTTTCTCTAGGTACATCTAAGATCAATTATATTGACCCCAGATTATCCGTCGTTTTCTGTAAGAAGTATAACGTTCCAATAGAGAAAATTTTTACGAAGACTCTAAGGGAAAAATTTGCTTGGGCCATTGAATCTGCTGATGAGAATTGGAGATTCTGATCATCTATATTTATTCAAGCATAGCTATTGCTTTTGTGTTCCTTATTTTACTTGTTTTTACAAGAAGAAGTTCAAGTTCAAATGCAATACAACAGCATCTAACGATAAGGTCTCGTTGACCTTTTTTTTTTATAGCATATTACCTATTTAATATATCCTAACACGTTGCATAACTTCTCATTTCACTTCCAGATATGAACGCATAACCGCATTGAAGTTACTTTACACCTAGCGATAGCAAACTAACCGCCAGTCTCATCCATAAGACTGTTATTCCTTCAATTAAACATGAATACCTTAATAGGTCACTATCAGAGATCACAGTTCACGGTGTAATAGACTCCGATAACACGGGTAAGGAGGAGCGACAACAGAGTCTGAGGCCTGCGACTGCAACAGGAATTGTTAGGACCATCCCGGGATGCTGCCACCAAGCACCGAAGAACCGGAGATATCGACTCAGCTCGCAATATTCGCGGATGGGAGAGGAAAACAAGTGGCTCTTACCAGAATTTCTCTGCCAAGCACCATTGCAGAGCTTCCGGAACGTTCTAAACTTTCACTCGCTGATCAACCTGACCAAAGGTCATATCTCACAGTAAAATTATTGTGAATGCGATGTGTGGGTGCACGATAGATTCTTGAGTGGTATGTATGGGTGTTCGCATTTTATTCGCCACAAGCCATATTGTGCGTACCTCAGTGCCATCCATTCTTTCGAAGACATATAAAGCACGCATTGGATTAACAGCTTCCCTAGTAAGAAAAGTAAATATATTAGAGGTAGCGGTAATCCGATTTACAATTACTTGCATAACGAGTACAGAGAAGGATACTATTAACTACAACAAATACTACAAAGAATAATAATAATGGCACGTTCTAGAGGAGGATCAAGACCAGCTGGTAGAAGCAGCGCATTCTCTCGCCCACAACAGAGCCGTTCTGCATCTACCGCTGCTTACCCAGCTGCACCACCTCGTCAGCAACCTGTGGCTCCGGCCAACGCTCATCCGCAAGCTGGTGCTCAACCGCAACAACCAGGTTTGTTTGCGCAGATGGCATCTACTGCAGCTGGTGTAGCTGTTGGTAGTACGATCGGCCACACCTTGGGTGCTGGTATCACTGGTATGTTTTCTGGTTCTGGCTCTTCTGAAGTGAGTGATCAGCAACAGCAACCAATGCAGAATTTTGACGCTGCTGCTCAACAACAACAGCAACAATTTAGAACATGTGATGCCGATGCAAAGAATTTCACACGTTGTTTGGATGAAAATAATGGCAACTTCCAAATTTGCGATTACTACTTACAACAATTGAAGGCATGCCAGGAAGCTGCTCGTCAATACTAGCTGTGCTACATCTATTGCCTCTAGCTTTCGATATTATTTATTCCGATAGAATGGACGAAATTGGCAGTATATTCCTTTTTTGTTACACAATAAATTATCATTTTTGAACATATTCTGAAGAAAAGAAAAGTTTAAATATTCACAGTCAAGCTTATCAATGTAATTCATTTTGAATTTGTTTGTGACCACTTCGTAGTGGCTTCACTTTACGCTCGCGAGAATAATAACTGAAAACATGATCAATTATTTTTAAGGTAGAGATGATCAGTTGAATGCTGTATTCCATATTCAAAAAAATATGAATACGTAACTATCTGTACATATGTGATCAAAGAACTGATGATCGACCGATGCGAGAAAAGGAAATGATGTGATGCCAACTTTATTTCCACTTGACAATAAAATTCAAAACTAAAACTGCTTGCAACCATATATATTTTCTATATCAATACAAAATTTCATAAACTTCGACTCATAAATAACTTTGACATTTATACTCTTTCATTTCGGTGCAACTTCTGGCCGAGTCGATATAATTATGGGACATGGATAATTATGCTTAACAAATGCCAAAGATACCGCAGTATTATTTTCATTGTATTATTGAATAGTGTGCCAGCACAGCAATGTCTATGATAATCAGATTAGGATCAGCTAAGTGCTCCTGGTTCACAAGCGTATGTCTCGACATATTATAAGAAGTCGTACTCACGTGATGAGTTTAACCTTCGTGTGTGTCTGAGGCTGAAAATCTAACTTGTACCTCCCCTACTAATTCTATATGATAGTAATGACTGAATGAAGACTGGATCAGATGTTTACTTGCTTTTTATTAGTATTGCAGTATCCCATCAGGAGTTTATTATTACTTTATTCTTAAGGATTGATTAGAGACATCGGCGAGTCAATAAACTGCGTCACTATTGATATGGATACTTACAGCGGCCAAAACGGTTGGGCTGATACCAGTAATGCATCACCATGGGGTGATACTAATGACACAATGCCTATAGATAACTCGTTAAGTAATTCATTAAGTGGTTTACAATTAAACGAGGATATTAATACAGTAAGAGCCAATTTAACTGAAAGCATATGGGGAACTGAAAGGACAGGTGCTCCAAACAACGTTGAAACAGGATTGGAAGCAAAAGATTCTCTTAACGTGTCAACAAATTTTAACGAGCTGAACACTGCTATTCTTTCACCGACATCTTCTACAAGCAATATCGAAGAGCAGAATTCATTTACAGAATCTCTTGAATCGTGGATAAACGAAGTCAGAAAAACATATAACCCCCAGCAGTTGGATATAATATCAATCGAAGAGATTCCTGAAAGAAAGGGCTTACTTTTCAAGCATGCCAATTACTCAGTGAAACATCTGATCGATCTCCCAAATACTGAACCACCAAAAAATAGAACCGTAGTCAGAAGGTATTCTGACTTTTTATGGTTACAGGAAGTTCTTCTCAAAAGATACCCTTTTAGAATGATTCCTGATCTTCCGCCGAAAAAAATAGGGTCTCAGAATTTGGACCCGGTTTTTCTGAACAAAAGAAGAATTGGCCTGAGCAAGTTCATTAACCTGGTAATGAAACACCCTAAGCTATCAAAAGATGATCTTGTATTAACATTCTTAACAGTACCTACTGATCTTACAAGCTGGAGGAAACAGGTTAGCTATGATACTGCTGATGAATTCACCGATAAGAGAATTTCTAAGGACTTTGTAAAAATTTGGAAGAAGGATCTAGCAGAAATATGGAACAATACTGCCAATTGCATAGATGAGTTGATTGACAAGTGGACTAAAATAAGTATCCTGGTCGATAGACATGAGAAAAGACTTCAGATTATAGCCAATGAACGAAAGATTATGAATGACCTAATACACGATGTTGGGAACCTCACAAAATCTGTGTATCCAATTGATCAAAATCCAACCATATTAGACATTAATAGTGGCATGACGGTAATCAGTAAGCATATAGAAAAAACCAATGAGAACTACAACCAGCAAGCACTGGATACAAAACAAAAAGTTCTACCCAAATTTAGAATGTACACCGACATTTTGCGAGCTTTAAAGAATGTCTTTGAAAGATATAAAATGCTAGCTACTAATAATGTCTCCATGCTACAAAAACATATAGATCTCAATTTACAGAAACTAGAGGATATGAAAGGTAAACCGGATGCTAGTGGACAAGAGTACGATAGAATTAAGACTACAATCAGGAAAGATCGAAAAATCATGTATGAACAAAGCAATAGAGCCTGGTTAATAAGGGAATGTATTCTTGAGGAGTTTACAATATTTCAGGAAACCCAATTTATGATTACAGGCTGTTTTCAGGAATGGGCAAAAGTACAATCAACCTACTCTAGTCTCAACTTAAATGAATGGGAGAATGTAACCAATCATATCCTGGAAATGCCGCTTTCCAGAGAATAGAACACCCAAATTACTAATATCTATACACACAGTTAACCAACGCATTAAACGCAATTCAATTATCGGATATTGTACCTTGTGTAAACAAGCATGCAGTAAAATACTTTGATTTCCCAGTTCATTAGAGTTTTATAATAGCTGACTCATATAGATATGTATTCAAATATACTATGATAATACATTGGCTTTGCAGTGCTCTATTATTACCCGTCATCAATAACGTCAAGTAGGAATCCGTTAAGTACTCTCAGGAAAAAAGTTGGACATACAACAAATTTATAGTTTACAAAATGCTTATACATAAAGCAGTGACAACCAATATTTATAATTGGGTTCTTCAAGATACTAAGACACGTTAAGATCTATTTATTCCTTAGTGGACATCAACCTGAATTCACAGAACCAAAACAAATTATCCACTATCTTTGCCAACCGAGCGAACGCCATACCCTTTCTGTTAAAGCAACAACTGTGCCGTTTTTTATAGAATATTGGTAACAAAATAACATTAAATCTACTATAGTTGTAATCTTTTTGAGATAGTAGACTTCACTAACGTGGACGGGATATATACTTGCAGCAATATGAGCTCTCAGAAGAGACCCTCGGAAGAGTCAACTGGCTCAGGTACTAAGAAAGTGAAATTAGAAGAAACTAAAACACCTTCACTCAAATCAGAGGCAAGTAATTTAGCATTACCGAAGATGAATGATAGCTCAAACAATATTAATGCTGTTCCTTTAGCGCTTCCGAAAGGAGGCGACAAGAAGAAGAAAGCTAATAGCAAAACTGCACAATCAGGAAAAAACGGTGGGAAAGAAGATGGAACAGGACAAAAGCAGAAAGCGACAGATCCAAATAAGATGCAAGATGTTTTGATATCTGCTGGTGTTGATCTGAAAGAAGAGGAAGCTTTATTGAGCTCAACCGTCAATGTTTCAAAGACTCAACAGAATGCGGTAGTGATACCTCCTCATCCACCTTTCTTACACCCAGATCAGGTCTCCAATTTTATGAAGAAGGTGGCAAAAACCCAAAACTTTAATTTATCATTTACAAAGAATACGGAGATATTAGATATGATGTCATCAGCATGTGAAAGCTATCTAAGAGATATAATAACCAACACAATAGTGGTTTCAAGGCATAGGAGGAAGGGAGTTAAGGTAAACTATGGAAGGAGAAGTCAAGTCGCGGCGGCTTTAAGATCAATAGCTATAAATCAGAAAAAGGAGGAAGAGAGACGCATGAAAAAGAGAATTGCTCTTGGATTAGAGAAGGAAGACTATGAAAATAAAATGGACTCTGAAGAAACCTTACACAGAGCATCCAACGTTACGGCAACCTTAAGAGCAGGTAGTAAGAAACAGTATGGTTGGTTGACATCATCTATAAATAAACCCGCCTCAATAGGTGTCAAATCTGCTGGTAAGGTAGCAACAGAAATTGCAGCTAGAGGTGAATCAGGATTGAAATTTAGAGAAGCACGTGAAGAACCCGGCATTGTAATGAGAGACCTTTTATTTGCCTTGGAACACCGAAGAATAGGTGTGCACAACATTATATCGAAAGGATATGCTAGAATAAGAGACTAAAACAGAATTAAAGATAGATTTTGTAGATTGGTACTGTGCATATTACATATTATGTCTGTAATAATATTGAAATTAGCATTTGAATGAATTAAGAAAAAAATTACCAATGCCGCCATATGCACACCACTACAAAACTAGAGAAGTCTATCAAGCTTCACAAAAATATCTTAAGATATCGGCGATATATTAAAATGAAAACCAATTTACGGTATGATGTATAATTATAGATATATAAGAATCTAATAATACAATTCAATCAATGAAAGACACTATGTATCTGATTAGAGATCAATTAATACAAAGACCAATGTAATTTAATGAAAAAGAAGGAATTGAAAATGCACGAGTATTAGCGTTAGGTCATTAAATCAACGATGCAACAGCTGCTGCAGCAATTGCAACCATTACTGAGGCTGATTTGGAAAACTCAAGCTTCAATACAGAACCAGCATTCTTCTTAGCAGTAGAAGAAGTGGAAGATCTAGCGGCAGTTGAGGAAACAGTACTATTTGAACTAGAATTGGAAATCAAAGTTCCAGTACTAGTAGCACGGCTCGAAGTAACTAGAGTGGAGTTAGTCTTTGAAGATGAGTTAGACTTAGTACCAGAACCAGTGTTCAACAAGGCACCAATTGGGGAGTCATCAGTTACAGCAGCAATAGCAGAAGAAATAGCAGCTGGATCCTGATTATTTGGTGTTAGAAGCTTTGTTGGTGTGTTGTCAATAGTACCATTCCAACAGTAGTTGGTGAAACACTTGTCACAAATATCCGGTAGAGTTAAGTTCAGAGATTGTTGCTTACGTCTAATGATTGCACAACCAACACATGTAACGTAGTCAGCATCTTCAGTCAAATTATTTCTGGTAGTGGCTTCGAAAGCATTTCTAATCATACCAACACGTTCACTGTAGTTATAGTTTAGTTTAAAGGTGGAAACGTTACTTTCAAAGGAATGATAACTGTTTGGAATGTAAACAATTAAAGGTGGGATATATTCAAGGTCAGTCAAATTGTTGGCGTCACAACCGTAGAAACTTGGCTTACCACCCAGACCTAGGTTAACAAAAGTGGTCATATCAGGGACGTATGGGAAAGCCATACCCTTACCTTGCTTAGAGAATTGACGTTCGTATGTCTTCATCATTGGACCACCGGCAGGATAATTATCACTTGTCTCAGTGTCTACATCAATAGCAAAGATAATATCCAGGTCACGCTCTTGCTTCAAAAGAGGAACAAATGGGATACCTTGAAGATCTTCACCACCATCCACCAAGAACAAAGAATCAGAGTCAACTATGGAAGTAGTATAGTTGCTGTCCACGTATTTGGAACCTTTGAATGGATTTGGAGCATACATGGCAATGTCGTTGTTTTCTTTATCAATACCTTTCACCAATGTGCTGGATAGGGTGTTCAAGTAAGTGTAAGCAACGGCACTATCGTTGCTCATGGTGAACTCGTTGAACAACGAGGATGATGTACCCATGATAAAACTAGCATCGTCGAAACCGTTAATACATCTTTCGGTTTCAGGCTTACCATCAGTGACTTGAGTACCCAAGTATTTGATGTCACTGAAAGCGTTTAAGGATGGATCCCATGAACCAATTTCGAATGGAGTCATTTCAAAAACAGTAGCGTTCAAGTTGATAACGGTGGTACCTGGGTATCTACCATCTGCGACAGAAATTGGCATTGGCATTTCACCATTCATGAAGATTTCGTTGTCTCTTAGAGAGGACCAAGTTAAACCAGCACCAGCGTTTGGCAATGTAGGGAACCAACCGTAAGCCAATGCACGAGACCACAAATCAGTGATGGTAACGTTAAAGCCTGCGTCCCTTTTACCTTGAACCTGAGAACCAATTGCAGTCCATCTGGCCAAGGTCTTCGAGAAATCTTTATCATATGGATTCAAGAACGAGTTTGTGATATTCCAGATGGCATCGGCCTTGTCACCTTCCTCGAGAATCTGTTGCACTGAGGTGAAGTTGTTGTATGCCAAAGTACCAGTCAGCCAGTTACCACCAGAAAGACCAGCCATATAAGTGGCTGCTTGCAATAGACCACCTAGACCGTGTTCATTAGCACCATCAGTTCTGTTATCCATGGCTGCAAATGCACCAGCACCAACAAACATAGCACGGTAACCACCACCGGCGACAGCAATACCTAATTTTGGAACATTTTCGGTATCATTGAATAGTGCTGAAGTAATTTCAGTAGAGACATTGGCAAAAGCGCGTCTTAGGAAAGTTTGAAGGGCATCTCTGGTAATTGGGTCTCTTTTCTTCAACCATTCCTTCTCTGCTGGACTCAAACCGTCAGCAGCATTTCTGATAAAATTAGCGTTATCAGGACAGCTCACATTTTGTGGGGTGTAACTAGCTGCATCGACAGCTGCACCAGCGGCAAGAACAGAGGCAATTAGAACTGACAATTGCATCTTGTATCTCAAGTTTCCCTTTTCACTTCGCAGTAAATAGCAACTAACTGACTATGTGAATTCAAAGACAAGACCAGTGACCAAGATGGAAAAAAAATTGAATAAAAGGAATTGAGTTAAGATTTTATTGTTAGTTGGGGAAGTTTTCGAAGCAATAAGTACAAATTCTCTTGATTGACATCTTACATATATATATTTGTGCAATAAATGGAGAGAATACTGTCAAGCACTTACTGAACAAGTTGTATCAAGTAATTGAGTTACTCCAACATATCTTCAATATAAAATGGTTATAACAAACCTCTGTAGGAACTTATAATGTATATCACAGCTTGAACTAGTCAACAAAAAATGTGTTGGAGGTTTCCTTTCTTTTTGAGTACAAAGTTCAAGCTTAAATCAACAAAGACCATCGATATCTCCTCCTAAACTCCTAATGGTAGGCAGTTTTTAAAAATTTCCTCTGGTCTGTAGAACATAGGGCATGCGTTCTACAGCTACAGTTATGTAAAGCAGCACCTTCTGGATTGTAAACACCTTCAAAGCAAGATTCAAAGGAAGATTCCGATATTGCTGTTTGTTTTGTGTAATTTACTTAGACAAAGTGAGGGGGAGACGGGGGGTGGAGAAAGTGAAGACCTTGTTAAGAAACAGATCAATAAAAGCACTGCGATGATCGTAAAAACCTAGGAAAGGCCTCAACAATTGAAAAGAATCTTCGTGTTAGACCCTTCAAACGACCGGATTGCCCGAGTTGTATTTGTCATGACTGCCATGCTTGTACCGTGGGAAAACTTCCACTGGTGTGAGGACGTATTGGGCTGCTGGTGTGACAGAAGAACTTAGCTACCTATAGGTTCTACATACTAAAAAATGACGCGACTTCCGCATTACTTACCAGGGAAACAGGTAAAAAAAAAGAAAATGTAAATATAAAGAAACAAACCTGCGTAGATCAAACTTTTCTGGATGGAGGAAATAAGAGGACCCTCTTGAACGAGAGTTATCTCCTATTGCTGACCTTTCATACTACTGTTAACTAGACTGGAAACACGGAAATTTTGACATAACGATAGTGTGCTTTTTGTTTGTGATAAAAAAAAGTACTGAAAAAAAAAAGTATTTTTGTTGAGTTATTAAACTTTTAGTTGATGTAATTAAACGTCTAAGAATTAAAACTGGTATTATGTTTGATAAATGTTTGGTCTGCTTACGGGCTATTTATTTTGCAATTTAGATAATGCGATGTCACTACGTATTTGTGTATCTCATCTCATTGGTATGCTAAATCAAAAGACGTCGGAACATATACTGGGTAAGAACCCATGATATCACATTCTTTCCATCCTGAGAAGATATTTTATTAGAAGCATATCCTAAATCTCATATTAAATGATATATATAATAAAAAATAACTGATAGACAATGTCAGAGGGAATTCGGGTGTAGTAAGTAGATAATATAGTGCATTCTCCAACCTTCCCTGAAAATAACAAGTTTTTGGTCCTACTGATATTCTTATGATATCATCCCCAAGGGATTAGACTAGCTTAGATCAATTGGAAAACAGCAGTCATTGCAGTTATAATTGCGAATAATGTCTTGGCATTTACATCAACACTAACAGCGGCATTCTTTTTTCTGGAACTGGAAGATGCCGATGCAGCTCCACTGGCATCTTGCTCAGCCATATCAGCTGCAGCAGATCCAGAAGCATTGTCAAAATCGTTTGATGCAGTAACGCCTTTAGCAGGGGTGTTGTCGATAGTACCGTTCCAACAGTAGTTAGTGAAACAAGTCTCACATTCCTTTGGTAAAGTCAAGTTCAAAGCTTGTTGCTTACGTCTCATGATTGCACAACCGATGCATCCAGCAAAGTTGCTGTCTGCAGTCAGGTTATTCATAGTAGCAGCTTCGAAACCATTACGGATAACACCCAAACGCTCTTTTTCGGAATAGGAAAGCTTGAAGGTAGATGTGTTACCATTGTAAGAATGTCTAGAATTTGGAATATAGACAATTAAAGGAGGAATATATTCCAAATCAGTCATGTTACGAGCATCACAGCCGAAAAATGTTGGTTTCTTGTTCAAACCCAGGTTAACAAATGTATCTATACCTGGAACAGATGGGAACGTAACACCTTGTCCTTGGAAACCAAATTGACGTCTGTAAGTGTGCATCAAGGATGCACCATCTGGCCAATTCTCCTCTGTATCTGCTGAGTTATCCAATGCAAAAACGATGTCTAAATCACGTTCTTGCTGAATTAATGGGACTAGTGGCACGTTCTGACCATCTTCACCACCATCAACCAAAAATAGATATTCAGATTCAGACAGACTCTTCGATCTATTGTTGTTAACATAATCTGCGTCTCTGAAAGGGTTTGGTGCATAGACGGCAATATCATCGTAGTCTTCTGATAGATCCTTTAAGAAATGTGTGGCTAAGTTACGAATAAACTTTGGAATGCTAGTATCATTGATTCTCAATAAAAACTGATTGAACAAAGTAGAGGATGTACCCATCAAGAAGCCTACGTTATCAAAGCCTGCAATACATTTACCTTCTTCAGCTGGTTTACCATCAGAAACTTTGGTCCCTAGATACTGAACATCAGTAAAAGCGCTCAATGAAGGATCCCAAGAGCCCAATTCAAAAGGACTATACTCAAAAACGGTAGAGTTAAGATCTATGACTGCTGTACCTGGATATCTACCGTCAGCAACTGAGATTGGCATAGGCATTTCAGCGTTTTTGAATACATCAGACTCTCTTAGATCAGACCACAAATAAGCTACACCACCACGGTACAAGGTTGGGAAGAATTGGTATGAAAGAGCACGGCCCCAAACATCAGCTAATGAGACGTTGAACCCAGCCTTCTGCTTATCTTCGACAGCATCAGAGATGTGGTCCCATCTTGAACCGGTCTTGAAAATATTGATACCACCTGGTGAGACAATGGAGTGTGAGATATCCCAGATAGCACTGTCGTTATCTTGAGAGTCGACAATGTCCTGAACTGAGGTCCAATTATTCCATGATAGGGTTGTAGTTAACCAATTACCACCGGATAGACCTGCCAGATATGTGGCAGCTTGTAATAAGCCACCTAGACCGTGCTCATTAGCACCATCAGTTCTGTTGTCCATAGCTGAAACCATACCAGCGCCGGACAACATGGCACGATAACCACCACCAGAAGCCGCAATACCAATTTTTGGTATGTTGGATGAATTAGTGCTAAATAATTGATCTATTAGGTTGGAAGCGGAAGAGTTTGATGTGAAATTACTAGTTACACGCTTCAAGAAACTTTCTAGAGCTTCTCTAGTGTTCACATCTCTCTTTTTCAACCAATCAATTTCTGATTGAGAAAGACCAGTAGCATTTCTTAATAAATTTATATCATTTGGGCATGTAACATTTGCCGGCACATAACTGTTGGTTGGGGACCAAGCTTCAACACCTCCATTGAAGGCTGCGAGCAAGGAAACAGTAACTACCAAGTCTTGCAACTGCATAGTTATTTTGATACTTTAGTATTTGCTCGCTTGTATTAAAAAAAAAAAAGTAATCAAGTTAAATAAAATTTAGAAAGTCGACTATAATATATAAGGACTTATGTGCCAGAAAAATAAATTTATGGTCATAGTAATAAACTAACGATCAATATTGTATTATATATAATCGCATTAAATATAGGAGCTAAACATTCCTCTTTGAAAATCCCTCTTTCCCTAAATTACCATTGTTAGTATACTCAGAGGAGATGAAAAGAGAAATGATTATGAGGAGGCTTCATGCATTTACTTATTTAAAAAGTACTTCTGATATGATAAATACTAGGATAAAGAAAAGGGTTAATTTGAAATTGGCTTGTACTTTCAAGTAAGAAAGTTCCGGGCGAAGTGGCTCAATAACAGTAAATTTTCGCTGGGCCTTGATTATCACATCATCGTATGGTAGGTAAATAAATGTCGTAAAAATAAGTGTATAAACAGAATGAGGAGAGACAAAAAGTGCAATAATTAAAGAACAGGCATAGTAAAAAAATTGAGGGAGGGTGATGAGGTGGAGAAGCCCTTCTCAGGTTTTAACGTAGACGACGGAAAGGTTGACACTTAAAAAAATTACGAATCGCCGGGCCCCGAAACTCCCTCTTAAAGTTTTACAACTAAAGGAGGCAGCATCCTTGATGGAAAATTGCTATCCTTTCATCTATTTACTTGTCCAGTTAGTAAAATTATTTATGTATTTCAAATTAATTCACTCCGTGGAATAATGGATCCAAACTATACACTGGGCAGTAAAACAGCATTATAGTTCCCTGATATGTTCAGTGATAATTCACGCCCTAACTTACAAATTAGAAGCGGGATAGTACATGCAATGGGCAAAGATGTAGCTGTTTTTTATATAAGAAACCACAGGGTGGCTGAAAAGTGTCACGAATATGAGAAGGCACTCGCATATTTAAATGGCATATACAAAGCCATTAAGTAAATGTTACAACGACTCTTTCTAAACTCTATTATAGAACAGTTGTCATATAGCACACGCCGATCTCCTTAACAACTTTAATCATTGAAACACTCTATTTCGAATAATTGGCACTATTAAACACATCATAACAGACTTACAACAGACCTATTTAATCATGATGAGGGCTTAAAAAACGCAAGGCAAAGCCTGTTAAGTTGTTAAGTTATTGCCTTTCAGTTTACTCGTCCAGTTCTCATATTGAGAAAATGACGTCATTTTAAAATTTTGCTCTGGAATAGGAGGCGATGGATCCATAGCTTAAAAGATTCATAGGATTTTGCAACCATTATGAGTGAAATAAATATATGGTAACCAGATTTCTATTTTTTACATTATTGAATGGAGCCGGATTTCTATCAGTAAACTTATTATATCAAAATTGATGTTATATTATAATGCAAATATGAGTGCTTTACTCTAAATTATATTTATGTATAAATACAGATATATATGCTACAGCGTGAACGTCAAATAAGAAACAGAGTAATGTGTATATTATTCGCTTGAATCATCGGTACTGTTGTAATTAAATTTTAATGCATCCACGTTCATGGTAGGCTCCCAGTGCGTCTTTATCACTGGATCAATACCTTCCTCAACAAGGTTACCGAGAAAGGAGTTACTTTCATCAATTTGGAAAGGATTCTCCTCGTCATCTTCATTACTATATGAAGTATTATCATATGATTCTTGCAATTTCATATTCTCTGGTTTACTCTCATCTTCATACATACGTTTTTCAAACTCCTCCAATCTACTTTGTATGAACTGCTTTGGGTATTCGAAATTGCCCTTCTGTGAACAATTTTGTAGGTATGTCTTAACATAATGAATATGCTGAGTTACTTGGTTTCTAGCAATATCTCTTCTTGAACCAGATAGTCTTTGACAATTAAACTTCCCAGACAAGTAATCCGCATGTACCATATGGCACATTGAATAGATAAACCAAATTTCTGGGTCATCCAAATATGGTGGAACTAGCACCATTTCAGATATTTTATCAATCAATTCAGTTAATTTATCCATTGCAGATTGCTTTGACCCGTTATCATTTTCTTCTTCATTTGTGTTGACTCCTTTCTCTTCTTCGATAGATATGAGTTCAGTTACTTTTATTAAACAATTCCATAACCATGTCAGAGCATATTTTGGAGTATGTGTTCTTGATCCACTTCTAAAAACTGGTGCCTTTCTATGGCAATGGCTTTGAACAAAATTTTGCTTAGACGAATAAACAGTGCTCATCCATTTTAAAAACTCGAGTGACCTTGTCGTTTGCCCTCTTTCCATGAGAATCCTAGTGCCTAATCCCCAGATGTTTCTTATATCGACTTCTGGAATTCTAATCAGCAATGAAAATGTTCTGTAAGCAATATCCCAATTACCTTGCGAAACACTTGAAAATAATATTTGAGTTAATATTTCAATATGTTTCAGTAGATAACTGTCAATGTCTACCAGCGGCTCTAGCACTTCATATCCTTCACTCTTTATGTCAAAATACCTTTTGTTAACTAACGGCATATGCACAACATTCTTTTCTACTCTTTTTTTGGCAATTCTTTCTACTCTATTAAGACGTGTGTAATGGATATGTGTCTTCTTCAACTCATGTTTCTTTTTCGTATTGACGCTGTTTCCATCATACCAGACTTCAAAACTATGCTCGGGCTTCTCATACTTTCTGTAAAAGAGCTTCTCAAACTTGTTCATATCATTAGCAAATTCATTATCATCTTTTGTGGTACCTTCACCTTCACTGGACGTTTCAGCTTCTGAATCTGAATAGTCTTCTCCAAGTTTCATTTTCTTTTCTTTGATTTGCTCCCGGGAAGGTAGTTGTGATTCTGATTGATCATTCTCAACCGCTGAATTCTCAGGTGTTGGGAGGCTATTAGCCTGCCTTCGTCTTTTACTCCTCCTTTTGGCATGATATTTCCTTGATAAAATATTAATGTATTGGTATCTTACCCTTCTTTCAACATTAAGACGCCTACAGTTGTAGGTGATAGGGACTTCAAACATAGAGTACACAACTGTTTGATCAACAAACACTGCGATAATACCCTATAATATATGGGATAAGGGCTCCAGATACCTGACAGTATGCGTTTCAAGACAAGTTCGAATATTCTTTTAAATAATCAAAGACTAATCTGATTAAGTCGTTTTTGAATTGTTTGCGATGAGCTGTTTACCTTTATTTTTTCAAAATTTTTTTTTTTTCATCTCATCGCAGCATCAATCATTTCTTTCCTTTTTTAGTTTAGAAAGTTGATCTGTGCAATATAGTGATGCAAAGCACCACATTATGAGTTATAAAGTACAAACCCAAATGTAAAGGTACGAAGAAATGCTCTTCTTTTAGAATATTATTAATTATGTTATCTATTTAATTATGCTATCTACCTGTACAACGTGTTTCATTATGTGTTCTGTAGCAACTTACTGAACAAATTTTGTCACCGCATGCTACACAATTTGATAAACTATCGTACCCTCCACAAATAGAACATATAGTTATCAGCGGTAATACCTTAAAGTATTTCTTATTGTAAACATTATGGAGAATGATGCTTCTATTAACATGATCCAGTGTATCCAAATATGTATGAAGTTTACGCTTCGAAGTCAGCACCTTTCTTAGAATCAACTGTCGATTGGTGGAACTCTTTTTCTTTGCCTGATCCTTTGATTTTGGAGGCTTTGTAGATCTGTAGGACATAAATACGGAGCTGTTAATCTCAAAACGATTGTTTGAAGAGCCTCTCCCTGCTGAGACACTATTATTGGTTTGGTCACCTGCATTAGTAATTGCAGTTGTGACGGAATCAATACGATCTCTTGGGATTCCAGAAACACTACTTAGTAACGTAGGTACATCGCCAATATCTTTTATATTTTCAGTGTCAAGCTCCATAAACCTTCTTTTCGATTGTATAAGTTCAGTCTCGCTAAACTTGTTAGTCTTTTCTGCAGATGATTTGTCCTCATTGCTATTCTCCTTATTTTGGGCAGTATACAGCCGGGCTTCCAAATCAGCCAATGAGTAATTTATACGCTTCGCATTTCTTGAAGAGGTGATTTTATTACTATTCTTCTTCCTCTTCATCGCATTTTGTGATCGTCTCTGCTGTTCCGCATCCAAAGCAGAATAGTAAATGTTCGGATTGTAGGTTCGTGGATCAATTTCCTGCACACTAAACGGTCTCGGCATTATAGGTTGGTCTTTATCTATAAATTTATTTTCCTTTGGCTACAAATGTATTCGACTTGGTTGGTGAAAGCATAGTTATAGTCTAATATTCTATAGTTCCTCTTCATCTCATATTTACATAATGGCTAAACAACGAAGGGTATTGTGGTCCGTGCGACGTAATAAGGAATTGAACGTGTGATCAATATTACGACTATTTAGTATAATACCAACACAGCAGTAACTTTGATAATCCATAAAGTGGTAATTATGCCATTCAATGTTTTTAATGCAATAGAATTCAATTATAAAGTATACACAAAGTTTTAAACATAAATCATTTTAGCGTTACATTTGCTGCTCAGCTGTTGACATCAACTATATATATTACAACTTAGCTTTAATAGTGGAAGTAGGAGATCTGTTCAAGGTATCGGCAATCTCATCCGCAGCTTCACTTAAATAATAATGTAATTTATCAACAGAGAGCATACTCTTTTCAGGCTTAGTAACGATATTAATGTGCATCCAGTCCTTATTTAGCATATAAGCAAGGCCTACACCATTGTCATTGACTTGGGACCATCCGTATCCATCAAAGTATTCACAGGATAGTTGTGATGTTGAAACATACCATGTACATGAGTACTTGAAAATAGGATCCTCGAATAATGCAGGAACTTCTTCCCCATTCTTGATCATATTCTTCAAACCAAAAAAGTGACGGTCAATAGTTTGTCCTTCTGCTGCCATTTTCAAATATTGAGCATGGTATTTTGCAGATGCCTTCAATGCTTCGATTCTTTCCTCATCTGAAGCATTGGTCGATTCCCACGTCTTGACAAAATTAGCGGATGGTTCAGAAACTGATCTTCCAGCTTCCGTACGACCTTTAAAGTACTTTCTGGTCGAAGCAGCCTCATACGTTGGAAGTTGTCTTCCCAAGTATTTATAAATAGCTAATTGAATAACTTGGTGAATAAACGCATCAGGGGACATGCCGTTCTTCTTCATGAACTCCTTACCATACCTATTATAATGCCAGACGCGCAAATCGTGTTCCTCAATAACGTCTCTGAATTGAATTTGAGCAGCTTGTACACTTTCTGAAATTCTTGGAGTGATTACAAAAGGTAATAATTTTGGTTGATGGTAGTCGGTCTCACGAACAGGTTCAAATACGGAATTAATAAACTTACTTTGATCAATCTTCCTCAATTGCTGGCAAACAAAAGTATTCAAAAATAATGTTGGAGTACCATCCATCTTAGAATGCTCCGCCAAGAACCCTGAAGTACCATTACCAGTAACAAAAAACTGTAATGGCTTGTCAAAGAACCTATTAAAACCGTCCCCGTGCCAGCAGTTTCTAGACTTTTCTTCTAGAGTAACAGGGCTTTTGTCCAAATCTAGGCAAAGCATAAAAGAAGCACGATGAATAGTTTCGAGTGACTCCTTTGCTAATGGATCTTTGATCAATTCTGCATGAACTTCGCGCCATTGATCTCTTGGTAGTGACGTCAACGAACCAACACCTGAGTTGATAGCAGTGGCATTCTTAGAAAGGGGACCATTAACAATGTTGTACAACTGTTGCCAGATTAGATTGACAGGCAATGGTTTATTAATAGCTTCTGTTTTGCTTTGCTCATCCATATCATTTTCCTTAAAGTGAGTGAAAACTTTATAGAAGTTACCTTTGTAAGTAACAATCATGAAGTTGTTTTCATATACAGAGTAGAAAACGTTTGAGTCTTGTGTAGTGTCTGGTATACGAGAGTTGTTAAACATTAACTGGAAACTGTTCATGCAAAATGGTGTTCCCTTGATAATTTCTGGTGGAAGTGATTCATCCTTGATAGATTCAATGAACTTGATGACAGTAGATATTATAGCTGTAGCCTTTAAGAGAGGATCCTTATCAATCTTTGCCAATTCAGCAAGTAACTTGGCATGCGAGTAGAAATAAGACACATAAGGGATGACAGGATCATCATACTGCAGATAGGCTTGGTTATCCCAAAATTCAGACATCCAGTTACGTTTGTCCCTTGCAAAATCTAGCAAACGTTTCTGCAAAACAGAACCAGTACCATTAATGAATTCTTTGCAGAGTGCCTCCTGCGAGCTCAAGTCTTTAACATAAGGTTTAATGGACTGCAAATAAGTGTTTATGGTCTGCTCTAATTCAGGAACGGGCAATGGAGGTAATTGCTCTTGTGTACTGAAAGTTTCACCTTTGAAATTCTGTCTCTTATTTTGATAGTGAGAATTCGGGAATTGTGCTAGATACACTTCGCCATTCTTAGTTTCAAATGGGAACCGTTTCAATGACGACATTAGTCTCTTAAAGGTTACCAATCTAAAACTCATACTCTAAATGGTTAAAAATAGCAAACTTTGACCGTATTTCTTGAATATCTTGTTTCTATATCGTAACTTTTGTTTGTACCAACTGCCTCTTTTCTCCTGTATGTTGTATATTCAGAACAGTTCGATTAGTTGGTGTTCTTAGAAGCAAATATCTTAAATACGTTCACAGTTTCACAAAAAAAAATAAAATTCTTATAAAGCTTCAAAATCAATCTCGACCAAAGTGTTTATAGAAGCTAGGTGAATCTGCTGGTGGTGTCTATGATACTATGCCTAGAAATGAAGAATCGTTGATATCTAAACCTATTGTTTATATACAAGTATTACTACGATTATGGATTTACAGAGCATGCATCTTTTGCACTATCTGACCCGTATTTAAATGAATAAACACCGAGTCTTCCAAGAAGGATAGATGAAAACGTAGGTCTCATAGCTTAGCATTGGTTAATGACCCTTTCGTGGTGTTTCTAGTCATAACTCCACATGTCTCGATGGTACAAATGTTTGGCCAAGTAGTGTAATGTTAGGTACATCAACTAATGAAAGAGAACTGGCAAATGAGCGATGAGAGATGATCATGAATATGGTGTTGTTTTGTTTTTCAAGGAAATGTGTGACTTCCCTCCCATTTCAGGAATGGGGTTCTTAGGTCACGTCGAATTACAACTTGTTAGGCGGAGACATAGTACTGGGTAGATCATACTTCTCTTCACACTCCCTTCCCCGGTACCAATATTGATTGGCTCAGTAACATTCCCCCAGAATCAATGCATTTTATTGAAGAAAGCATGGGATGGGCAATTTCAAGCTGAACAGCGATGACTACCAAAACCTTAAGGGGAGATGACGTTTCCCCCATTTGCACTCCAGAAATAAAAATGCACAACACAGGAGTTAGTGATTATTTCTCCGTTACTCCGAAGATGTTTACGTGAACGATTATCACCTGCTTAAGAAGATGAGATCATTGTCTATAAGGCATATTTCTAAGGATTAATACTAAAGATCAAGAAAGGCTCAGTTTAAAAAAGTTGAATATACGTTTATAATCAAGCGATACATCTATTGTATATCTTCATGATTAGCATGGATAGTATAAGTTTAGCATCTTAGCCCGTTTTTTATTTCAAAAAATATATACTCCTTAAGATAAAAAACATGCGCTTTTTTTTTTCCTTACTTTATATCTTGGTGAAGATGAGTTCTAATTCCAAAATATCTATGCCCTCACATCAAGACAGATTAATGCTCCACTAATGTAAATGTTTTGTCAACATATGATTAGACAATGCATAAAAATTCAATTCAAAATTTTAGAATGAAAAAAAAATATAGTTCAGAATTTTCAGTGTTTTGGTTGTAGTAGTCTGTCATAATAACGGGTTCCATTGTCGGTGAACCCTTTCCGCTTGGGGCGACAACTTAGTCATCATAATATTTTTTTTCATTGGTTATTCTTAAAATTTTTATTGAAAAATAGCGCGACTCCCATCATATTAGTTAAAAACAAAAAAAAAAACATTAGAATCGCAAAAATAAACAAGAATTAATAAATTTTTAGGTTCTCTGATATTTGAGAAAAAGAATATTCCATTATGTAGATGGAAGTTACATCTTCAACAAAACGCACTACACCTGTAGTGCAAAGCACACATGTAAACCACAAGGACAATATATGTCCATTTTTTTTGATTCACACAGTGGCAGAAAAAAAAGCTGCAAGTTTAGTCTTTTTCTTTACAAAGTCAAACTTGTACTTGTTTTATATTGTTCTGTTTTGATTATGGTTACCAATTAATTCTATCATAGATAAAAAGAGATCATATTCGTAATGTATTAAGAAACTATATCTTGTATTTTAAACTTACCTTTATATATGTAATCTTAAATGATGTGGGCCTAGAGTTCAAAAAAATCAAACAGAAAATTTTTCGCCTAGCAATCAATGTTGGGTGCTTCGCTGGCCTTACTCTGGGTTACCTGACATTCAAGCTGGCTTTTCTCTTCTCGAAAGACTGAAGGTTACCCTCCTGGGATAGTTCGAGGGATTAGGGCCCTTTCCCCTTTCTCGTTATTAGTTACCTGTTCCTATTCAAAGTGAATGGTACCGTACCCAATGATATATGTGAATATTCGTCATTTGCGATATTTCCATCTCTTTCCAAGTCAGACAAAAAGGCCGGGTAATCTATTTAGGTGTGGAGAGGAGAGGCAGAGCGGTGGAAGCGGGAGGAGGGGGGGGATGGATCGGAAAACCTGGAAGAGCTTCTACACTCACTGCTCCTCTTCGGCAACAGTCGGTTACTGAGTCGATCGTATCACACAGCATTTCTCTTGTAAAGCTGCGCTCTTGGACTCGTTGGAAATGTCAGTCTATGCTCTCTTAGCAGCAAAGTCTTTGTATAATGTGGAAGGAGAGAGAAAATAGCGTAGTTTATTTGGCGTTTAATTGTCATTGTGTATATTCTCTTTCGTATAAGCCCTTGAGTACAGAGAGCTGTTGGTCCACGTATCTAGTATCTGCTCAAAAATTGTTACGGTTGCAGGGTTTTTCGTTTTAGCAATTCAGGAATTGTCCATAGTTAAAAAAGTTGCTATCCAAGTAGCATAACGTTATTTACAGAAGAAAATCTCATCGAGAATATAATCTTCGATTGTTATCTGCAATATATTGACTGCTCTCTAAAGTTGGTTTTTGTTGATAGCTTTATAACATAGGAAATTCTTCAAGGTTGGGACTACTATCCGAAATCGAGTCCTTCTTCTATACCAGCGAAGGGAAGATCCTGAATAATAAATAAAATCTACCGATGCTGTCCAGGCTCTTTGGGAGTGGACTGGGCCTCAGTGGGCACGTCACTCTGTTACAAAGAAGCCTATTTAGTACTCGTACACCTTTGCTAAATGAGATCAATGCCAAGTTGCTGACCATTGTACCACATGATGAGGATATAGTAGCTTTGGAAAGACAGGATGAATTGATAAGAAGGAGAAGGAAACTGGCGAAAGAAACTACAGTAATGAAGAAATTAAAGCCTGTGTCACCTGGTCTAAGATGGTGGAGAAGACCAATATATCCTTATCTTCACAAGGGAAAGCCCATGCGTTTCTTAACTGTAGCGAAACGTGGAACAGGTGGTCGTAATCATCATGGTAAGATTACCGTCCGTCACAGAGGTGGTGGGCACAAAAGAAGAATAAGACTGGTTGATTTTTATCGCAGGAAAGCAGGGAGCCAAACTGTTCAAAGGATTGAATACGACCCTGGGAGATCTGCGCACATAGCCCTTTTAAAACATGATGAAACGGGAGAGCTATCTTACATTCTGGCTTGTGATGGTTTGAGAGAAGGTGACATCGTTGAGTCATATAGACAAGGTGTACCAGAATCCTTGCTAAAAGAAATGCACGGTAAGTTGGATCCAGCTATCTTGAGTGTCAAAACTGCACAAAGAGGCAATTGTCTGCCTATTTCAATGATTCCTATTGGTAGTGTGGTACACAATGTTGGAATCACACCTGTTGGGAAGGCTAAATTCTGTAGAGCTGCTGGTACATACGCTAGAATTATCTCCAAAATACCAGAAAAAAAGAAGGCAGTTATTAGACTACAAAGTGGTGAGCATCGCTATGTTTCTATCGAGGCCTGTGCTACCATGGGTGTAGTCTCTAATATTGAACATCAAAATGCCTCTCTTGGTAAAGCAGGTAGGTCTAGATGGTTGGGTATTAGGCCCACTGTTAGAGGTGTTGCCATGAACAAAGTTGACCACCCTCACGGTGGTGGCCGTGGTAAATCTAAATCAAACAAATTGTCAATGTCTCCTTGGGGTCAACTAGCCAAGGGTTACAAGACAAGAAGAGGTAAGAACCAGAATAGAATGAAGGTGAAAGATAGGCCTAGAGGTAAGAAGGAAAGAACTTGATTAGGAGGTAGTGTTCTGTCTGATATTATAAAATTGACATATGCCTGGAACATCATAAATGCCATGTAAATATTAACATAATGCAGCCTGATTTTTAGGAATATGAAAGCAACGCTTATAAATAGTTGTTTACAACCAATTGCTGCCAGGTATCAACTGTATGTATATATTACGATACCAAACTATTCAGTATACTAATTTTAAAAATTCATTTATCACAAATATGAAGAATATCTTATTATGTATGACAAATACTAAAAGATGACATCGTCCTCTTGCTCATTGACTAAAGCGTTAACTTCATTATCGTCTACAGCTGCTTCCATCAAGTTTTGTTTATTAGAGATTCCTTCTTCTCGTAATTTGTCCCGTTTTAACTTCATTTCTGCATCAAGTAAAGCCGTTTCTCTCTGTTTCTTCTCTTGAACTTTCTTTAACCTGTAAAACTCCTCTCTATCTAACTCGTCCAATTCACTATTGATGTATGCTATTGTGTTTTCTGTTCTGGGTATAATAACGTGCTCGATGGCATTCACTCTTCTATTTGTTACTTTGATGACTTCATCAAGAATGATAAAAGCAGTTTGAAGGGATGCCAATTCAACAAGAGTCTCTACTGCCTTTGAATATATGTCTTTCGCCCTCTGAACTTGTTGACCACCTCTACCAAGACCAGTTAGCTTGAAGTCATTGATATCTGAGTCAACATAAGACTCAAATTGAGGTAGATACACACCACTAACATTTTCTTGTCGAGCTTTAACCTTAAATCTAGCATTCAACACGCTCTCTTGGACTTGGTATCCGATATTTTCACCAGTGGCATAGGACACTTCCGCTAAGGAAAAGGCTGCCGTTTGCATCACCCTACCCATCTTCTGTTTAGCCTCATCTATTCTCTTTGTAATATCCCTAAATCTCTTCGTTAAAGCTTCAGATTTCCTTTTTAATAAAGAATGACCTTGGTTAGCACCCTTTAACTTAGTTTTCATCAAACCTAAGGTCATACGTGTGGGAAATACTTGTTCCCTATTTCCAGACATTTTGAGTTAATAGAGAATAGTATTTCGAGAAAGAGCTTGAAGTTAGAATTAATAAGACCAGATAATACGATTCAGATAGAGTTGTTATAATGCCACCAAAACAATGCTCTAATTCTATTCTTAATTTCCGCAACTTCTTCACTCCTTAAATGGCCTCTTAAGCAATAATCCTTTTTGAACTGGATTGAGATAGTATTCTCAATTGGTAATTATCACAGTATAGCGTCGATTGAGTACGAGCAATTGAGCACACTTGTTAGATTCAACTAAAGTTATACCATGCTAATTTGCGAACATTTATCTAATCTACTGAAAGAGGTGATGAATGACAAAATGAAGGGAGTCTGTTTGTTCAAAAGCTATGCTCGTTTAATGCGACTTCAAATAGTGAGTCCTCACATATTGTAACTGCGGACATGTGTTATTAGCATACATATTAGTGGTTATTATGGTTGACGTTATAGCATTACTGTATATAATTGATACCATAAGTGGATTAATGATACAATATGAAAGTATATTGACTTTTATGTTATTTAGTTTAGGGTGTTACACTGCAGTATGTGCGATACACCAGAAATGCAAGTGTCTATAAAATGGTAATGCAAATTGTGCACAGTGAGCCTGTGATTATCATAATACAGTAAGATGATGGTGGTCGCCTTAATTGCAATCATTATAACAGAACTAAAATGATTGATATGAATAACGAAACTAAGCTCACTCTACTGGTAGATGCGGCGCCTTCTTGAAGTTCGATAGCAACAGGTGGCTGTGGTTGTATGAGACTTCTAGATGACGGTTTTGGAATCGATGACATTTTGTTGGCCAGCGATTTACCATCTACTGTTTGAGTGACTGTTTTTTGGTCAACAATTGTTTGGTAGATATAGCTTGTTATAACCTCACTTGAAATATCGTGAATGCTATCCGTTATTGTAATTCTGTCAGTTACAGTAATTGTGGTAGCAGTTAAATTGAAACTTATTTGGGTGCACAAATCATTTGTTGCTGGAGAATTCCAATTGTTATTATCGCCTTGGCCGTCTTCGGTTAAGGGAATGGATATCGATCCTGTTGGCGAAAGAGGGTTTACGTTATTAGTTCCATATGTGGAAGACTGTTGGATGCTTTGTAATAACCTTGTATTATTATCTACTTCGTTTTCTGAGTGTGGTCTTGTGCTTTCTAACTGTAAGTTTGAAAAAGTTTGTTTATTATTTCCTAGCTGAGAAGTAGATGATTTGTTAACCTCTAAGCTGTTTGTAGTAAATTCGGGCCTAGAATATGCGCTCATACCATCCGTGTCAAATGAACTTGTATCTGGAGTAGGTCCCGAACTAGTCATTGTGGTAGATACCTGTTCCGATCTCTTTGGTGTGGTCGGCTTATCGCCTGAATTTGTAGCAACAGGATGTGACATGGTGGTTAATATATCACTAGATATTACTGAATTTTCAGAGCCTAAAGCAGTGCTAGTGTGGGATGAAGACTCTGGGATGAAATTGGAAAGCGATGCAATCGAAGTGAACGGATTGGTTCCAGATTCGTTGCTGGAATATGACTCCGTACTATGAAGCACTGAATGATGAATGTCTGAGTCAGAGATACTTGTACCAAGATCTGATAACAAGGATCTGCTTGAGTAACCGATATTCGAACTTGTGGATAGTATTATATCTGTTTTTGAATCTGGTAAAGAGGCTGATTGAGAGATTACAATGGTTGAAGATTTGGTATTTGAAAAGGAACTTCTTGATGAGGTCGAACTTATAGAAACTGAAGAATTGGAAGTCATTGTTGTTCTTGAAGTATTGCTCAATTCTGACTCTTGAATGGTACTCGAACTTGAAGAGTATATGGATGATTCATACAGGGTTGTTGTTGTAGTTCCTGTGATAGTGTGGCCTGGAGAGTCTGTTGTGGAATAGAAGGAGACTATTTCTGTGTCGATGA
>ERZ1036435.307-NODE-307-length-28745-cov-12.066992_pt1 | contig 28745 bp, 15 predicted proteins | sample MGYA00514223_ERZ1036435 | MGnify/ENA primary metagenome ERZ1036435 (study PRJEB33795, sample SAMN09464927) | human gut metagenome | host: Homo sapiens | place: USA: Stanford, California | collected 2016-08 | study: EMG produced TPA metagenomics assembly of the... | reverse complement strand
GAACTCTTTTATGGTTTTATTTAAATTTTATTTGTTTTCGATAGTATTTTTTTCTTAAGTTTTTTTGATTTTTTTTTTTTTCTCTTTCTATTCATTGTGGTAGCAAATTAAGAAATGCCAATCTTCTTGTAGGCCGTAAAGTGATTACTCAAAAAGAAATTAATTGAAAGACAATAATCCCCGGTACGAGTGTTTGTCAGTAGTTATTACTCACACAAGCATCGATATATTACCCAATTGCAATTTATCATATTCCCTTTCCGTGGGCAGTCTGCCAATTTTTAGGAATCCAACATAGAGCACTCCGCAGCAACGGCCCTCCCCCCTCTCTCTCTACAATGTTGCAGTTAAAGGGTCCCAATTTAAAAAAGACGCATAGAACAAATTACCAAATACTCTTCCATACTCTTCTTAATTTGTTTGTCTTGTGCAGTCCCGGATAGGTACTCTGTACTGTGGTCTTAGTGCGGTCTGTACAATGAGAAAAGAAAAATGGCCAAGCCTGAAGGAAAACCCTTACCAGAAAGGGAAAGTGATGAATGGGGGAGGGGAAGGAAACCCTTATATTGTGAGTACGTTGTACGGGTGTTCCTTAGAGAAGCTGAAAGTGAGAGTGGTAATCTGGGAAAGAAAAGACTATGATGGCCAGAGAAATAGCGTGAAGGTTGAAAGGAAGGTAGAAGTATTGTCGAATGAGAAAAAAAAGAAGTTTCCTAACTAGGAAATGTTCTTAGCAGATGCTTAGAAACAGATGTATCCCCAGTTTACACTGTGTAATTAAAAAAGAAAGTGTCCACGTAAGATGCAGTCGTAATCTTGCTCTCAGACGAGACGTGGGTGGATTGCTGTATATCTAGTGGCTAATCACTAAAATACTTATCCCCCAAAAGAATCCGCAGTAGATAGACCAGAAGTCCTTTTCGCAGAGAAACACTAGTGGGAGTCAACCGGGATGCCTTCACTTCTAATGCTCTTTCCCTTCTGACGGGGTGGGGGGATACTACTCCATTTGCACAGAGACTACCGTACAGCACTGTATAGAATGGCATCCTGACTATAGTTACGCTGACTGGAACAGTTAGAAGAGGGACGGTACACAACACAGAAAAGTGCTGAGAGACTTACCAGATAGACCACAAGCTGAGGGGAGGCGCAGGCGGGGGGATGTAGGGCAGCTGAAGCATAGCCAATCTCTTAGAATGTACCGTGCAAATGCTTATCAATCGTGCAAAGCAAGGAAATTTATGATTGCCGTGTTTGTGCTAGATGATAAGAGTGCTCAACATAAGCCACAAAAGGAAAATTAAGGCAACAGCACAAATATGTGAATTACTGAAGGTGGTAAAAAAAAAAGTAACGACAACTGCAGGATTCGAACCTGCGCGGGCAGAGCCCAAAAGATTTCTAATCTTTCGCCTTAACCACTCGGCCAAGTTGCCAGGAAGATTACTGTAACGTTTTCAGTTACTTGACAATGTAACGTAAGAATCTGTTTTATGCATTTGTACGTAATCACGTCACGCAGTACTGTTTCACCGCCAGCACTGCGGGGCGAACCAGACAACTAAGCGATCGCTACATCTATCGTAATTGCCATTTACTCTTTCTATTATTTCTTATTAAAGAAGTTGTATATATTACCACTACCGTTAACTTTGTTCTTAGAAATGGGTTTCTTCTTTACTCTCTTCTCCTTTGAAAATAACAGCCGCTTCTCACCTATAGAGAGGTTCTTGGAAGTTGATTCTACCCCGTTCAAACTTTCTGATAACTTCAGAGCAGCATGGTAGTCCTTATGTTCATCGTACTCTTTCAAATTATCAAAATGTACCTTACATTTCTCACAACTGAATTTCTTGGCTCCTTCATCTTTGTCCTCTACCTCAGTGACGGGTTCTATTTTAGGGGATATTGTCTTTGTATTGAAGACTTGCTTTTGGTTACCAAACATATCAAGCACCGTTTTCTGGTGGTCTAGTATATCAAAATTTGATATGATAACATTTAGATTTATCAGTGGGTAAAATTTACTGGGATCTTTGGCCGCAAACTTGTCATGGATCTCTTGCATCAATTTTACACATGTCTTCAGTAGATCTCGACTTAGATACTTTGAATTGTTAATTACCAGCGGCCCAGATTTCCGTCGTACATCTCCGGTATATGATCTTAAATTCAAAGAAACCGTTCTTGGGACAACAATCTTATTGTAATCCTGCTCCAAGTCAACAATCCGAGCTGTCAATTCACCGTTAAAGACCTCCAACCAACTGATACAATCAACAAGGCTGTTACATGACTTCCCTCGAAGATTTTTATTTGACATCATGCTTTGTATCAAGGGTTTTGGAGTGATAGGTGTAGAAAATGTGCCTCGAACCATGCTGAAGAGTTTGTCAGACAAAACTTCAAGCTTGCTTCCTGCAACAACGGGATATTTTTTCTTGTTCTCCGCTTCATCCAATTCGGTCTCAATATAATCCCTTAACTGCTTATGGTTAGCAGGCCAGGTTTCACGAATGTGTTTGATGGTATCCTTTTCAGGCAAATTTAGCAGCCCTTCTAACTCCCTCCCTAGAGCACCACCAAGTGTCCAAAAGGACGTTATCTCAAAACCACCTTGATCTAAAAACTCTAGTATATCATTGTTCCGAATGACAGTCTGGGCGTCAGGCTTTTTGTAATTGGAACCGAGCTTACACAAAATCTTATTTCTTGCAATACCACATGATGTGGTATACCCTAGATTATCCTGAATTGTTTTCCTAATCAGTTGTGTGTTTTTTGACGCCAATGCAAAGATGACGTCGTCCCAGTCTTGAATAACGGGAGCTTCTTCATGATTATATACCAAACCACAGTAACTTAGCTTTTTTAAAGCTTCAGGCACTGGTGGTAGCGGCATATCCAACTTGTAGTCACCGTTGACAAACAACTCTCGAAGTGGATTTTCTGCAACTATATTATAGTCATCGTCTTCAGTAGCTTCCACATTCGGGAACATCAAATCACGGAAGCACAATCTGCCTAGATCTAGAAACACTTCGTCAACACTGGCTTTCTCAACATGGTCACAAAATTCCCGGAAGATCTTTAATATTTTCCGACTCTCCCTTCTATATGGTTCAAGTGAAACTTTATATTCTTCCGGTGGTAATTGTTTCGCAGGATCTTCATTCCAAGAGCCGTAACCATCGTGGTATTGCCAAAAGTTCTCGCCCTTCTTGAAGACAGCGGTGTGGATGGGTATTATATCACTGCTCTTTTTTAGTGCTTCCTGGATAGTGTGCATTCTTGAAATGTTGTGTTTTCTAGCAGCATATGATATAGCTATTATTGACTTCCACTGTACACATACCACTGGATCATCCTTTGAATATCCACATCGTATTTGCTCTGCCTGAGCAAAGAAGGCATTCACATCAATGTGTGCTAAGCAAGCTAAGTTTGACAAGTATGCTTTATCCTTATTATTAAGATCAATCAAATCTTTCCATGTAAATTTCGAGTGGCCCATCTGGCTCAAATACAGTCAATCAAACTGGTAATTACTGTTCTATGCAATATTGTGATTAATGGCCATACATTAGAAACAATGCTTATGACTTGGATCATCTACATTTACTACTGCAGAATTCAGGTTAGACTAACATGCAAAAAGTTTATATTCATTTTTGTAGTTATTCTTGTTTTCATTAGGATGATTACACACTGTGGATGTGGATTAATCGATCATTGTTAATTTAGTGTAGCTACTACCATTTCAAACAAAACGTAAATTCTTGCAGTCGTACGCATTTACCCATATCGACAAGATCCAAGTAATAAGTGGTTTTACAGACTAGATAATTAGTAGAACACCATTTACTACATGCTACAACTATTTCATCTAACAAGATCAGTAGTCTATTACATACAAGAAAAGCGGTAACAGTTTGAGCGCTAAATTATTGACAAGATATTTTTACTATAATAACAAGTGAATTATAAGAAAACTGTATGACGTTGAAAATGGACCAGTATAGACACAGAAGAAAAAGTCTATCCCGGTGAGTAAATCATCAATAAGTGCATTTGGTCTAGTTTGATTTTAAATTGGAACAAAGTACGGAAGAGTATACAATCCCAGTATCCATTAGATCCCCCCAATTTTCCTTATAACTATGTTATCGTCAGCTAATTCAGATAAAATCCAAATTAACCTCTGAATAAAACAATTTTGGAAAAAAGAGTTAATGGAATCAATATCAACCAGAATTCTCGGTCCCAGAGTGTATCAAACATACTTTCAAGTTGTTATGATTATTTGACATGTTAGTAGTGATCAGTCTAGCGAATCTAACGATAGTTTGAAACCCAGAATCAATCACGTTCACCACAAATATAAGTTTCTACCATTGAACTATAATATTGTTAGGAAAAAGAGTAAAATAAAAGGAAAAACAGGAAAAAAATGAAAAACGTAATAATGATTTTAAAATTTCTAAGTACTTAATGAAAGCAACGAAGAAACGATAATACGGTACAGAAAATATATTCTTTTTGTGCAGAATTAAAAAACCCTTGGGAAATGATACAATCTCTTTTGGTTACAAAAAAGTTGCTTTGTGACTGTTTATTGCTTAGTGAATTTATTATTATTAATTAAAAAAATCTCCTTAATCTTTTGTTGTTAAAAGTATTTTTTATTAACCACATTAGTTTTCTGGGATTTCAATTTCACCGGCGTTGATGGCTTCAATGATGTCGTGTGGGTTCTTGAAGTCGACACGGCAACCGACAGATTGAGCAGTACCCAAGATTTCCTTGGTAACAGAGGCCAAGTTCTTACCGAAAGACTTTTCCTTCATTTGTCTAGCAATTTCAATGATTTCATCCAAAGCGACGTTACCACTGTGCTTGACGTTCTTGTCCTTCTTTCTGTCTCTTGGTGGTTCCTTTAGAGCGGTAATGACCAAAGAAGAAGCAGATGGAACAACAGAAGCGGTAGCTTGTCTGTTTTGAATCTTCAATTGAACGGTAACCTTGATACCCTTGAAGTCCTTGGTGGCCTTGGCAATATCTTCACCGACCTTCTTTGGGGACAAACCCAATGGACCAATCTTTGGAGCCAAGGCAGCGGAAGCACCGACTTCACCACCGACAGCTCTCAAGTACAAGTACTTGACTTCATTTGGATCGAACTTTGGAGGCATTTTCTTATTCTTATTTGGTCTATCCTTTCTTAAAGAGGCACTCTGTCTTCAATAATAAGCGGATAAACAATATCAAATTTGAAACTCAATATGCTTATATCCTTTATGTACTACGTTAATATCAAATTGTAAAAAGAAGACAACGTTGGCACTCCAAACAATAACGCTGAGTAGGTCAATATTCACTACTAACAATTACAATTTTGCAACTTTTCCCAATAGGACTTACTATCTGGCAATGTGATGCAATTGACAAAATTTACAACTTCCAACAATGTAGATTTGCAGTGGTTCCACAGTAATCAACGCAGAACACACAGGACCTTGGGCAACCGGCTCATCTTTCCTTCTTACCAGCTGGCTATCTCTCTAGCCTACCACTGATACATTCTGAGCCTAGCGGTGTGGAGTCTCTGCCTAGCTCTGCTGTTCCCCCCTGAGCTCAGTGGGACCAAGAAGCCAATTCCCCTCCAGGCTGCCCCAAGGCCAGTAGGTCCCAACAGCCTTGGGGTAAGTTACCAAGGGTGCCCCTTCCTAGGCCGGGGCCTCCTTGAAAGCTAGGCTCATCCATTCCAAGATGGAACTGCCGAACACACAGAACTTCCCAACACCGGAGGACTGTGCCCCGCCCCTTGGAGGACCTAGAGTATCCACCCTATGGGGTATTCTTTCCGGGCACTGTACCTATCCTCACAGGCTCAACCAAGAATTATCAGTTTTTCGAGCCCCACTCCGGGGAGCTGCTACCAATTGCACAATAAAACAGAAATAAATTTCTCCCCAATAAATTTTCCTTTCGGATCGGTTTATGGTGTATGGGTTCATAAAGTTACAGTAGTCACAAGAAAAGATCAAATCAAGTCGTACGTACTGCTTTGTCAGTGCTAAGGATCCATATACGTATCGCGGTATATTTAGACTGCTGTCACATGATGTGTAGTCGACTACCTTGAGTATTCATCACCACACTCCTAGTTGTACTTGTATTGTAAATGCAAAAATTGGAGTATACGACTATATATGGTTTACCTATAATTATGTGGGCAACTATACATTCTCTAGAACTTCGCTGTTAACTTTCTAAGAGGTCTGAAACTGCGTTCTGTTATCTCGGCCAAATGGCATAGGGAAGAAGGACGCTTTTATATATCAATTTCAATTTCATCTGGATTAGTCTTAGCCTCTTGATTTTTAACAGAGGATGCAACAAATTGGACATTACCTTGTCCTTTACTGACCTCTTCTGTGTCGACCTTCATGTCCTTTTCAAGCCTTTGTTTCAACAGTAGCATTTCCTTGTAATAACTCTTGTCACCGTGCTCTAACTCAAATTGCTCCCAAAGACCCCAAAGTTCTTCATTTTTTATTGGCGGAAGAAGTTGCGCTCCATACTGCAATAATTCCCTTGCTCTAGTGTAGTCGCTTAGACTCATTTCTAGTTTGGTAAATTTCAATACATATGTGATAGCCTTGGAATTTGGTAGTTCTTGTATACATTCAGATAATAATTGACGTAAGCTATCAGGGCCAAGGAATTCCTCGCACTTGGAGATAGCTGATTCCCACAAGTCAACTCTTTGTTTCAATTGCTCTTTGTTGGTGTACGGCCGTCTGGCACCGCTCATCAGTAGATCAATAGCTCTTGAGAATAGCTTATTGTGAATCTCAAAATCACTATATTTGACATATATGCTATTGATATTAATGTCAGTGTTGCCTAGTTGTTGTAAACATTGCTCAAATAGCTCTCTTATACGTTCCTTAGTAGCCTGATGTGCTGGTTCCATGACTTCGTCAAGCAGCAACGTCCACAGCTCGTAGCATATTTCAGGAGGAAACATGTTGATTCCCTTCTCATAGACTTGAAGGGAACCGTGTAAATTGTTATTTTGCTTGAGAAATGTCGCATAGTTGAGAATGCCTACTGGAGTGATAAGTTTTAAAGTCATTAATGTATCATATGCACGGATTACATCATTTGCATCGATGGTAGGAATCGATTCCAAAAGATCAATGTAGTAATTCCATAACCTCTTTGAAGTGAACAGTATTGTCTGTGATGGTAACCTTCTATTTTCTGATTTAAACCGATCAATTATACTTTCGTAGGATGGGGGGACTGTAAGAGCTTTTCTTAGTATCTTTAGTGCCCTCTCTATATTGTGTATCTGGAACTCATTAACTGCCCAAGTATGCCAGACTATCTCTAGGTCTTGTAAGTCTGGAAATGGAACTTTGGTAGCGCTTTCATAAATAGTTCTTGCTTCTTCATAACTTTTATTACTCCAATAAACCTTTGCATAATCGCACCATAGCTTACCGAGCATACCGTACTCTTTGTCTTTAACCTTAATGGGATCAATTGTCTTTATTGCTTCCACAAAGACTTCACATTTTTTATCAAAATCTTCAAATAACGTGGTTCGCTCAAGCCAGTTACTAACACTGTTTGGATTTTGACGGATCTTCAGATCATTGACTAACAAGTGGTACCTGCTGGTCAGGTCACCAAGAATAATCAAGTGATCATCCATTTCTGATTTCCATTTCTTTTGTACTTGAATTTCAGGGTCATCTCTCATTTCATCAAAGATAGTCTCCACATAGGCTTGTTCAAAGTTTACATGATAGGTATAAATAGCGATGAATTCATTAGTTTTCACCGTCTCTGATAGTGCTTTTGTCAAAACCTTCTCCATTTTATCGAAGTCAGCTCTTTTCATATGGAAGTCAGCCAATTTCAATGTCAGTAAGACTCGGTGCTGTGGATATTTTTCTAATAAATTATCAAAAACACTTTTATAATCCTTATCGAGACGTAATTTGTCTAGGGTATCAAGGTAATAAATGTACAGATCAAAATCATATTCTTTCTTGGATTCTCTGTTATTCTTACCGGTTTTGTCGTTGAATATATACAGGTCAAAACATTCTTTTATTATCTTGATATCTTTTGTTCTGATCAGCAGCCTTAGAGTTTCATCATATTTATCTTCGTTCGCTACCTGCAAGTAATATCGTAATAGGCTGGCTGTCCACTTATCTACATCTTCATCCTCCTCATAGTCTTCAATTTCTGTCTGGTCACCGCCTAGAAATAATAATTTATAGATGTCTAATCGTAAATCTTCGTAATTTCTATCATTAAAAGCTGAAAAATCGATATTATTAGGGCCTTCTTCTGAGGGCAAAACATGCTCAAGGGCAAATCCCAGTACTATATTCCAAATACGCTCTACTTCGTCCTTATTACACCTGTGTAGTACCAGCTGCAAGCCTTTCATAATAATATCAAGATCGAACGTGCTTATGCAGAAAAGCATCACCTCAACTGCAAACACACCCAAGGGGCCCTTCACTGAGTTTATACATCGCTCATATAGTTTAAAAGTATCTAGGTACTGATCCAGCTTGTACTGCCGCCTAAACCAACCGATATACTGTTCCCAAACGGTCAACGTTGGAAACTGGGTCACCATACGCTCGTATAACCACAAAATATGCCTTGCAGACCGCACACCATCCTCGCAAACTTGTGCCTCCCAATGTGCTATATAACGTTGCCACACTTCCACGCTTGGCGATTTCTGTAACTCATACTCAAATGCGATATCACTGTCGTCCAGTATGTATTGATCTATGTCTGCCATCCAACTGTATCCAATAAGATCCGTTCACTACTCGTTGTCAGTGTCTTATCCTTGATCTTCAAGCACCCTATAACTAGCCAATTACTGTTATGCAGATCTTGGACCAGCTAAGGACAGTCTATGCTTTCCTCTTTATAATCCCGGTCTGGTTCAAATCGCTAATCCTTAGAAGCCCTGTAAATTTTCCAGTCTCAAAACAAAGTTCGTAGAACATTCAGCAGGGGGGCCGGGACCCTTTAATCCCGAGCCCATCGCAGCTCAAAGGATGAGTACCATAGAAAAGCAAGACGTATTAGCATGATCTCAATGGTGTGCCTGTTGATTTAAACACACGTTAGTAACACCAAAATATGTTGTTGAAGAATCTGGTATATATTGGTAGTGTGGCTGCTTTACCCTGGTCTAGCTCATGGAGTTCGTTGCTTCAAGACGATGACAGTGTTCGTACCATTGACGTTGGTGATGGTCAATTAAGACAAGTTACTGAGTATGATAAATTAAAATTGAGGAGGCGTGGTATCAATTTTTTTGATGTCACAGATGTGCTGTTCTTCAGAAGCGAAGAGGACCCTGTAGTTGCTGATTATAACTATCCAATGCAAATGCATCAGAGAGATACTGTACATGGTGTGCTCGACAAGATCGATAAAGAGTCCATGTACGCAGACTTATCTAAATTGACAAGTTTCTACACAAGGTATTACAAGAGTGCGGAAGGTGTGAAGTCTGCGGATTGGGTATTATCAAGGATAACTAACATCACCAATGGGCTTGAAAAGGACCTTGTGCAGATTGAACAAGTTTCACACAAGGGCTGGGATCAGTACTCAATTGTGGTTAGATTCAAAGGTACTTCATTACCAGATAATATTGTTGTCATAGGTTCTCATCACGATTCTATCAACTTATTATTACCATCAGTTCTCCCTGCACCTGGCGCAGATGACAACGGCTCTGGTACTACTACAGTGTTGGAAGCCTTGAGAGTGTATGTGGAATACTATATAAAGCAAAACCAACGTCCTATGAATACCATCGAATTCCATTTCTACTCTGCGGAAGAAGGAGGACTTCTTGGCTCCCTTGACGTATTTACCAGATATGCTCGAGACCAAAAGAAGGTGGTAGCCATGCTTCAACAAGACATGACGGGCTATGTGAGAGATCCAGCTAAAGAGCACGTAGGTCTGGTAACTGATCACACCACGCCCAAATTAAACAACTTTTTGAAGTTGGTGATGAATGAATTCTTGTCCATACCATATGTGGAAACAGAATGTGGTTACGCTTGCAGTGATCACGGAAGTGCAGTAAAGAATGGGTTCCCTGCCGCATTTGTCATTGAGAGTGACTTTAAAAAGACCAATAGATATATTCATAGTACAATGGACACTTTGGACAGATTGAGTCTGGACCACATGGCTGAACATGCAAAACTCGTTCTGGGAACAGTTATTGAATTAGGGCAATGGTTGGGGTTCTAAGATAGAAGCGCCAATAAGATCTTGGGTTTGCTAATACTGGTTGAAATACCTACAATAATTATCCACACTGACCGGATTATCTCTATGCTTATTTAAGATATATTAAAGACTATATATCACGTGATCAAGACAATTTGATCCACGCCAAAACGTAAATCATCGCAATGTCATTTTGCAGGTTGAACAATAACAACAACAACAATAGTATTATCAGTGTAACTAGAAGTCAATGGTATGAAAGCGTAAAAGTTTTTACTATCGCAACAATCCCTACAACACAACTCATCCCAACCTCAAATGATAATACTGGAAGAGGAGAAAGAAAGTATCTCTCTGCTGCGATATTTGGTAAACGTTCCACCTGCGCAACTAATAAACGTTCTGCTTTTGTTGGCAGCATTTTTATGGGCTTGGATAGTCAGATTCCTGCTGCGACATAGTATTGATATTGGTGCTGTGGTACAATTGAGTCACCCTTGGGATCAATTTGCGGCTAACAATGCAAGATTGAAAACTCAAAGCACAAGGTTTACAACTTATTTGGCGAGGGTTATCCTGCCGTTGACATTATTAACTAACATATTGCACAGCTATATTGAGGAAAACAAAGATGCGAATGCGCTAGTTGTGCTAATGTACACACTACTACCTTTAGGTCAGGCAGCATTTCTTATCCTCTCTATATTAAAGACCTGCGGAGTTGTAAGATATTGTGTGAAACGATGTCTGGTCATAGAAAGTAGCCCGCGAGCATTGAGAAATGTCTATATATTGTTTTCTGATACAGTGACTTCTTTTAACAAGCCCATTATTGATTTTGCATTATATCTGACATATTTGCTTGGTATACAAATAACGCATTTTGACTTATTCTTGGCGGTAATACCCCCATTAATAAGACTGTGCCAATGTCTGAAGGAGTACAAAACAACCAAGGAATTTACTTTGCTAGCCAATGCATTAAAATACTCATGTCATTTACCTGTAGTATTATGCCTGTGGTATTCAAGAGTATATGGAGATGATTCACTGACTATAAGGGACTACAACATCTTGAAAGTCATGATGTTCATACAGTCGACTTACTCTTACATTTGGGATGTTAGAAAAGATTGGACTATTACTTCTATATCCAGCATTAGATATCAGAAGAGCAGAGTACTGTTCCCAAAATTTTATTATCATATTGCAATTGTGATGGATGGTATTATGCGCTATTGGTGGCTATGGATTATTATTTTAGCCCCATACGATGTATCTGGGAAGCCAACCGCACTTTTTTTTGAGAAAGAAGCACAATTCATCGAGCTAATACGAAGGGCAGGATGGGTGGTATTTAAACTAGAATCCGAGTACAGTACAAGAGATAGTGATGCGATCAACTACCAAAAAGAATCTAGGTAAAACTACGAAGAGTTAATATAAATATGCATGTGTATAGACTATCCGTTAGTAATAATAATATAAAGTATTTTACTCCTCTCGACAAGTAATATGCTACTTATTATGTCCATGTTAAGGCATTTAGGACATGGAACTTAACATAAGGCTCATTTTCTTCTCTTGTTCGCATTCGCCTTCATTTGGTTTACACGTCTCTCACCCTTTGTCAGATATCTGAACTTCTTCTTCTTCTTCTTCTTATTGTCCTCATCATCACCCATGCCCAAAAATTTAGCATATTTCGTTGCTCTCGTGATGCTTTGTTTTAAAACCTTTTCCGATTGTTCTAGTTTCACATTATTAACTTCAGCAAGATATGCAAAGTTCTCATTGGGCTCCAATGTCTCAATCTCAACCACTGTCTTATCTGAATACTCTGAGGCTACAGCGTTCTTCTTTAATATAGGTTTTACACCTGACTCATCTTTGTCGTCTTCATCAATTTTAGTGTCTTGGTCCGATTGAAAGCCTTCCCATTCTTCTTCTTCTTCTTCTTTAGCCTCAGACTTTTGATTTTTCTTCTTTTTCGTATTGTCCTCCCAATCTTGGTCACCAGCAACTTCCTCAAGTTCAATATCTAGTTTAGACTTGAATTGCTTTAACTGCTCCTCTATCTGCTGTTTTCTCTCATCTCTTATCTTTTTTCTTTCTTCTATCTTCTGTAACCGTTCCTGCTCTTTGTGAAACTCTTGTGCTTTCTTCTGTCTCTGTACTTTTCTCTTGTGAAACCCAGTCAAGAAATCCAACCTCGAATCCTTGTCAAACGATACTTCATCAGCACCAAACTTTTTAGCCTGTTTAGTGGCATAGTTCTTACCACGCGTAAGAATCTCCCTATTACTCTTGACTGCCATATTTTGAACACTCTTACGGACTTATGAAAATTCAATTCATAAGGATAGAATACGTTGTGTATTATAGCTGTTGTATGCCCTTTACTCTTAAATATCAAACAAGCTCATCGCAAATTTTCCAAAATTTCAATTTTTTTTTCCAAGAGAAAACCCGCACATTAAATAAATCCCTAAACTTAATAGTCATACTAATAATAAAGAAACATTCTACATAGAGTCTGGCACCCATATGAACTTGAACTCCATACAAATCCAATCATACTACATTGACTTGATTATATGCCTCTTCATTATAGTTTAGGTTCACTTGCTGTGTCATCATGGCTCTTTGCTGGCTAGATTCTTTCTTGAAAAGGCATCTCAACTGTTGATTACCTTCCTCCTGTTCAACTAATAGCAAATTGTAATAAGATTACCAATTCTATTGTAACCATGAGTGGAAACAACGTTAAATATTATGATGATCATTTATATACTGTATATGCTTACACTCTTTCAACGATCGTGTAAATCATGTGTTTTAAGGTTGAAGCCTTAAAATCCCTTCTTGAATGTTATATGATGAGCTTATCTTTGCGTTTGGTGTAACATTACTACAAATGCACTCACATATAAACTGCTAGTGCATCGAAGATACATCTAGAACACTATCTGAATATATTATGGCCGGTAATATACATTCATTGGGAAACACCGCACCTAGAAATGGTAATGGACCTTCCTCAGAAGGACCAGCAACGTTCTCTTCTTTCTGGTACAGTGTGCCACCTGTTTCAAGATGGTTGGTTACGTGCTGTATAACAGTGAATACGTTATGTCACTTGCACCTGATTGGTTATCAACACTTCGCGTTTACTTGGTTTCAAACGTTTCAAAGGTTGCAGATATGGAGAATGCTGTTCTCTTCACTAATCCTGCCTGCAAACTTGATGCCTGCATTGATGGAAGGTTACAACCTTTACGTTAGAAGCACTGAGTTGGAGCAAGGGTTCTACTATAGCTCAAAGAGAATAAGTCTAAGCTCGCACAATTTCGCCTTTTATCTGTTCTCATGTCTGGTGGTAATGACCACAATAGCTGGCTTCTTATTCGGCACTATGGTTCCTCTATACTTGACGTCTGCATTCACTGCATGCCTGACGTACACATGATCTCTGTACAATACTGATAAGAAGGTCATGTTCTATGGACTAATACCAGTATGGGGTCGTTACTTCCCAGTCTTACAACTATTCACAGGGTTTGTGTTGGGTTCAAGATTTGATTTCTACTTGTCTTTGATCGGTATTATAGCGGCATACATTTACAATTGTGTTGACACCTGGACGTTAGGTCCACTATATGGACTACTAATCAAGACCAATGTGGCCAACTATGGATACGAGCCAAGAGGAAAAGTTCAAGCACCAGGTTGGTTCATCAAGATTTATAACTTATTCAGTGGTGAGACAACACCATCAATTGTGACTGATGGTAATATACTTAAAAGCACGGGAATAAGTTCGATCCTGAAGACAGGTGGACAAAGATTAGGAACAAGAACTGAAGGTGATAGCCCATCACCTTCATTGGCTGGCCAGTCTGCCTCCATTAGGTCTTCTTCTTCAGTGAGGACTTCTGGTGCTTCAAGAACCCAGACAAGTATGGGATCCAGAATGTTCCCAGGAAAGGGCAAGAGGGTTGGAGATGACTAGCAGGATCTGGGATGTAGACGAGATGAACAATTCATTACTGTATATATGAATTATTGAAATTATAGATACCATTAGTCTCTTTAGGACTATCTTTATAGCTTTATAAATTGATATGCTAGGCTACGACATATTTAAGAACAAGCCCCAAATACAGAATCCGATGAGGCAGAGTAGTTTCATAAAAGTATCATACCAGTAACGTCTGTTCTTATTAGTTTTTGCTCAATTAGCATAACTTAATAAGAATGTCTACTTTTTGTTTCAGCCAAAAAACCTAAAGGATATTATACCCTAAACCGCTAATGACTGGATCAAACAAATCTGAGAAATTTGTGCCTGATGCGGAAGGCCTTCCTGTAATAATAAATGGTAAAGCATACCCAGACATTCGTCGCAATCCGTTAGATGACATTGCTGTAACCTCATTTGCACTGGGAATCCTTCTCGGTATATTCGTTGGTCTCCTTACATTCACACAGTTCAGAAATTTCAATGTTTATATCATTGCCCTGTCATTATTCCATTTCCTTGAGTTTTATGTAACTGCCAAGGTGAACCCAGGCAAAGTCAACTCAGACTCCTTCCTTTTGAACAATGGTATCGGTTATCTTGGTGCACACATGTTCGGTGTCCTTGAGTGTCTTGTGGAAAGTATATTCTTTCCTAATATGAAGAAGATTAGCAACTCTTGGGTAGCAATATTCTTAACAATCATCGGGGTAATATTGATACTTTTAGGTCAAGTGTCTAGATCAATGGCCATGTATCAAGCTGGTAAGTCATTCTCTCATATTTTGAAGACTGAGAAACTCGACGATCACACATTAGTGACCACAGGCATTTATGGGTATTTGAGGCATCCAAGTTATTTTGGTTTTTTCTGGTGGGCTATAGGGACTCAATTGCTACTCTTAAATCCAATTGCATTGGCTGTCTTTGTAGGCGTGCTTTGGAGCTTCTTTAATAAGCGCATATTAATTGAGGAGAAATACCTTATACAGTTCTTTGGTGAACAGTACATAAACTACAAAAAAAGGGTCAAGGTATGGATACCGTTAATTGATTAGCACTCAAAATGTAATAATTAGACTAATTTAGAACTTCTAATATATATAAATATTCAACGGAATGTTTTTAATATTGAGCATTCTGTAATGAGTTTCGATGATAATATGCAATTGTTAAATAGTGCTACGAGTTAGATATTGGTGCATGAATTTAAACAAACCATGGACTGTTTCCTTTGACTATTTCTGCTCCCTTAGTATTATTAGGTTTAGATTTACTTGTTAAGAATGGATTAACAATAGGAAGCGCGCTTGGTGGTTTTGTCTTGATACTAACCCTATTAATTTTATCTAAACTGGGTTCACTGGCTATTTTGGAGGTGCTATGTGATTGTCCCGCAATCTGTGGTAATTTTGGAAGGATTGGAAGCTCCGGTGCTTTATCAGTTTTGAGTCTTCCGTTGGCAAGCTGTGTGAGTTCTTCTGCTTTTTGATCGTTGACAATATGTTTTATTTTCCCCTTCTTGTTTGTTCTCTTATAATCATTGACATGCTTTAGATCCGGTGTTATGCGTTGTTGAGACTGCCGGTTTTCGTTCCTTATAGGTTTTTGCATAATCTCAGAAGATGCCTTGCAATTTTTACCCTCATATGCAAGTTGCTGTTCACTAACAAATGGATTTCGATCAGAAGTTGATAAGTTGGAACTGCTACTCAGAATACTGCGAGATCCCAAGCCAGCTTGAGAACTTATCCTCATGGAATATTGTTGAGCGCTATCAAAACTTGGATTAATTGTTGGTTGTGACGTCGCCTTGGGATCTAGGGTTTTCTTAGATAACTGGTTATCATTTTTAAATTTGGAGTTTATCCCAAAAATTGGATTAGCATCCGCTCCATTCGTATTCTTTAGTGGCTCTTTTGCTAATAGTTTTGGTGCTAGCCTTTGAAGATGTGGTTTTTTGTGAGTATGTGAATTCTGAGGCAAAGTAGCATTGTTTGATAGGGATGCCAAAGTGCCATTTATTTCATAGCTCCCATAGGAAAATTCTCTTGGTGATCCTCTTTTCCTTGCTACTGCAGACAATGGAAGGTCGTCGTCTTCATCATCATGATTGGTATCATTATGAAGAGTAGTAGAAGCAGCAATAGCAATAGATTGAGAAACTGCACCATTTTTTTCATTGCCTATGCTTTTACGGACAACATTTCCAGTGCTACTCGAGTTGTAATTCTTTGAAGTGGGTACTAGTTTACTCCCCCTATCCTTTGATTTAGTAGTAGTTGTGTCATCTTCTTCATCACTTAATAATGACACCACATTTAGTTGACTATTACTTCTACTTGTCTTATTGGTGATAGTGTCAGTCATTATTTCATGTTTCAGTACTTCAGTCATAGTGTCTTTGCTTGTATCTTCCTCATCACTACAGTCCGACTGGTCTTCTTTTTCATAGATTGGTTTCCAAGTACTATCTGGTGCCAATTCAATTTGCTCCACATTATTTGCACATGAGTTGAGAACCCTCATTGAAAACTCACATACATATAGATCTGCAGGTTTCAAAGAAATTTGACATACGGGGCACATCCAAGTTGGAACTTGTAACTGGGAATACAAGAACCAGAGGCCGTCAAAGCATTGTAAGTGTTCACAGTATTTACTCCTTACTGGATAACTCATTCTTGTGTATGAGATTGGACATTTCAGACTTATAATAGTAGAGGTTGTGATCAATTCATTATCGGTCTGTTCACCAAATAATTTCTTCACATTTTCCAATGCTGAGGTATATGGGATGACTGGTTTGTTCAAAATTGTTGTAAGAATTTCTTGTGGTGCGATTGGTTTGATAAGAGCACAATAAGAGGAGTAGCACTCCTTATTGAAAACATGGATTATCTTTACTACATTTTGAGCTCTCCAAGATTTTAAGAATGGGGTGAGGTCGACTGGATTAACAGATCCATCTCGGTTTTTCAAACCTTTAAAATTTGCTTTTATCTTTTCATTATTGACCCACACTTCTATAGGGGTGGGAAATGCAATTGGAGTATCCTCATCTTTATTTGGTATGTAGTCACCAGTTTCAGGATCTTTACTATCCTTTCTTGAAAAAAGATAGAGTTTCAAAGGGTACTTCTCATCTGTGAGTTTTGTCCATACATTTTTCTCAAATTTAAATTTGCATTCTGCTACATTCTTGACTTCTATTGCAGGCAGCCTTCTTGTAGTGTCTGGGATTATACTCAATATTTCATAAAATGGTGATCTAACGAAATTAGGTGATTTAGGATTATTGCTAATATTCATGAACTCTATCATTTGTTTTGTTACAACGTCCATGGGATTAAATTCATCCACATTATCCCAATAGCCGTATGGATCATACTTGTTTGTGTATTTTCTAACCAGCATAGTCAATTCCATCATGCTCGGGAGTTTCTGTTTCCTGTATATCGCATCTATAGCTCTAATTACAGCCCTTATTTCATAGGATTTAGATCTGTCCTTTTTCAAATACCGAAGCAAAAATAGGCATAGCCCATTCCTTTTATCCGCAATGCCTACATTTTCACTGTTTCCAGTACCGAGATCAACCTTTAAAGCTTTGTATTCCGATAAATACCGTATCAGTGCATCCAAACCATCTAAATCAAGCAGACTCAGCCTATTGCATGCATTACAAACCAAGCATCGATCATCTCCCAGCGGTACGTTATAGTCCATCCAAATTAAAATCGCTTAATCAACCTTGACCTTTCGAAGGAGGTAAAACAGTATAATAATTACACGACTAGCCACCTAGTTATACTAAAGTTCAAAGTAAAACGTTCGTGTTCGCTGTGTGCAGATCAGAAATGAGATGAGGTGTCAAATCCTTCCTCATCACTGTTTGTTTTTGTATGATTTTCGATGTGCTTCCTTCCCCCAACAAACATCAAATTAGTGAAAATATAAATTTCTGCTCCCGACGAGATTCGAATTGATGTCTAACCCGTAGGCAGCTACAAAACCTTTGACTTCTTCTCATTTAACTACTAATAAAGACTCATCTCATCTCTTTTATATTTCAATTATAGCGCTTGCCACCTCCTGGTAAGCTCATCATTAAGCGGGACAAGGCTCTAGTCGATAGTGGAGTATGAAGAGAGTTACGGTGTTAATTTCTGGATCTGGTTCTAACCTGCAAGCGCTGCTGGATGCTGAAAGGGAAGGTAAGTTGCCCGGTATATCGATCACGCATGTCATATCTTCTAGCAAGAAGGCTTACGGCTTGGAGAGAGCTGCTGCTGCTGGTGTACCCACCACAATTCACTCTCTTTACAACTATACCAAGAGCATTCCTAAGGAGGACGTAGCTCAAAAGAAATTGGCCAGACGTCAATTTGAGAAGGATTTGGCACAGGTGGTTCTGGAATCTAAACCTGATCTAGTGGTCTGTGCTGGCTGGTTACTGATCTTAGGCCCAGACTTCCTGACTATACTGAAGGGTATACCTATACTTAACTTACATCCTGCCCTTCCGGGCCAATTTGATGGAACTACACATGCCATAGAGATGGCCTGGAATAAATGCCAAGAGGATAATAAGCCTTTGAAAGCCGGCTGTATGGTGCACTACGTGATAGAAGAAGTCGATAAAGGTGAGCCATTAGTGGTAAAAGAGCTGGAAATAGTTCCTGGGAAGGAAACTCTGGACCAATACGAAGAAAGGGTACACAAAGCCGAACATGTAGCAATTGTGGAGGCAACTTTGAAAGCTCTAGCGAATTAACAATACGGTATTTTCAATTAACCCTGTAGAAAGGCCGATATGGTATTAGAACTAGTTTCACACTATCAACCTGGAACCTTCATTAATCGATAAATATTATGGCATGTATACTACTTTTTCATAAATAATAAACACCTGCAAAAACTACTTGGATATTCCAGAGTTGCTGCATCAACTTTCTCAATTAACTTCCTGTATCTTACAAAGTTGTAATTCCTAGAGGGATTATGCTATTATGGTGATCACGAAAATAGATCATCGCTCGCCAAATCGGAAAAATCAAAGGTTAACAGCTCCACACTTGAAGAAAAGAGGGCATTAAATCTGAAATACAGCTCATATTTAATACTCAGCTTCATCTGTCAGCTCTCATAGGTACCTGAATTTGTATATTTTTCCCTCTTTCTTTTCATTGATTAGTATTGGGTAGAGAAATAGACATAGTAATTGGTCGAAAAACGTTAACAAATCACCTACATTTGTGCTTTCACTTGTGTCACTTCGATATAGAAGTTGAATATATAAGTTATCGCTACTTCAAAAGTTATACTCACTGTTAGAAAAAGACTAGATACAAGCAAGAATTTTAGCTAATCAATTAAAAAATATCCTTTGAATCTGGGCCCCGATTTTCATATGGACTTCCTTTCAAGCAATCAAAGCTTTGTAAATCCATGCAAAGTTAGGACGCTGGTGGTACCTATAGGCAAATGGAAGAAACGAGACTTTCTAAATCAATTTGAGACACTCAGGGCAAATAACGAGGTTCGGTTACTTGACATAACTCCAATCGATTGTCCATTATTTACTCCGCAGGCTTTTCCAAACGGTAGGGTATTCTATGATTTTACTATCAGTCAACATGCTGATGCATTAGATCTTTTTCTCTATGACTTCGAACCCTTTAGAAAGATATTTGTTATAATTGGTCTAGTAAATGACAAGAGTGACCCTGTTGACAATATGAATATCTTAAAAGAACGTTACCCAACTGTCATATCTCACAACCTTTTGTACACGGACAAGAGTTTGATCAATTCAGATGTAGAAAATCAAGATAAAAGTAATGTCTTTCATTACAACTCTGACAAACTAGAAAACTACGAGACTATTTTATGTGATATTACAAGAAATTTCCTTGTCGCGTTAAATCATTATTACTCATCTTACAAGCATGTCACCCTCAGATCTCCGGGAGCAATTGGAGGAAACGCGGTGCGTAAGACGAGTTTATTGATGTCTGCTTTGCCTGGAAATCAATCAAGAGGATCTGGCTCTCTTTACAACTCGAATTCAACTAATACTAACAAGAGGTTATCCTCATTTGAAATGACCACAAATAATATAAAGAGATCGGCATCTTTAAAACTGTCTACCTCTCTAGCTTCAACAGATAATAAAATACAAACAAGAGCACAGGGAAGGCAATACAAAATTTTAGGTAATTTCCAGTTATTAGCAGGAAGGGTGTCAGATGCATTGAATTCATTTAATGAAGCAGTTATATTGCTATACAGGGTTAGAGATCTCTTGTGGCTTGGATCAGCTCTCGATGGAGTTGCAATATGTGCTGTTATATTATCATACCTACAGATGCCATTTAAAATACCGCATATTGTTGCACTAATTTGTCCAATGGAAAGCCCGAATAATAGTATTGAAGCTCTCAGCCCTAGGAATAGTTTGACTAATAGTGTCCAGTCTCCAAGGAATTCTTTAACTTTAGCTACCTCCGAGGCTAATATCGATGTCGATATGTCAAACTTGCCAGTACTAGTGAAAGCTATTCTTGACAAAGCTTTGCATTATTACGATGAAAGTCTTTCACATAATAGTGAGTATGCCCCACAAATTGTTTATTCTCAATTTCTCTCACGTACTTTGAGTTTTATGTTATGCTGTAATTCGGCAGTTGTACAGTCGCAAAATGTGGCCTCAAGCATAATAAATTGCAACTACTCCAATAAGCCTTTAAAAGACTGCGAGAATTTATCCTTTTCTAATTCTGACGTTTATTCTTTTTGTGGGAAGGTGTTGCTGCTGAAAATTGATGATATGGAATTGGAGGAACAGTCAAGTATTTTCTCGCTATTATCAAAAGCTTATGCATCTCTACAACTTACAAGAAAACAAGCATTTACCCTACGGTTACTCTTGGTTTCAATTTCTTCACACGCAGAAGGCTTAAAATGGCAGCATAGCTTTCAAAATTTTCTGGACACAGTGATGAGATTATATGATATTCATGAATCAGCAGACTCTAATGAGGTAAAGAGTAATTCATTGGAATGGCGAGAACTTCAAAAAGACATAATAGAGTTATGCTTACAGATTAGTGTCAGCATGAAAGCTGAGTCCAATATGAGGGATTATGGGTTGTTAATGCTCAATAAATACAATGATATGCTGTCTGAAACTGAACAGAAGGAAATTTTGCAGGTAATTCTCAAGCCTCTGATACAAAATTTAAAGATTAAAGAATACTGGGACCCTTTTATCCTAAGAGGAGTTACAATCTCGAGGTTAGAAACTGATTCAGCTTCTTATGATACTCTTAGAATACCCAATGAAAATAGTACTGCTACTGCTCAAAAAATCAATCCACATGAGGTGTTTAATCCATTCAAACAAGCCAACTCTCTAAATCTAAAAACTTCAGGAAGCTCTGACAGTAAACCAAAACTATTTCTGGTAGATGATAGGGCCGAATTTAGCTGTACCATCCAGAACCCTTATGGTTTCGATATTACAATATCAGATATACATCTACCAAACGATATAACCGATTATTGTGAACTAGATACACGAAGTTTGGTTAAAGATAATCCTTATGTTATTGGTGCCAAATCAGTACGAAACATCACCTTACCTATTAAGATAAAAAAATCAACAGCCGATGATTTTCTATTCTTGAGATATTTGAGACTTTCAGTCTTAGATCTACCCTTGTCAAGATTTGATGTATATCCAATGCCGCAAAATGGGGGTATTATTTCTCCATTAAATATTAATTTAAGGACGACACCGCCCTTGGAATCAGAAGCACTTACTTTCAAAATTCTACCCGAACAACCCGAACTTGAAGTAATGAATAATGGAAAGGTAACGGGAAACTCTTGGATGTTACTTGATGGTACCAAATCTCAATTCACAATTTTGATACGAAATAAGTCATTATCCAAGTCGATAGATCAGTTGAATGTAACTGCTGTTACCAATATTGAACATGCTTTAAAGGCCGACTACTGGAAGAAAATGCAACCAGATGATTTAAATATACTAGAATCGAATATAATGTGGATGAAAAATGAATGTATCAAGATATTGAATAAGCCAGCGCATGTACAACCAAATGAAATTTTCGAATTGAAGCTGGAGATTGATACAGTGCGTGCTCCATTTGAGTTTGAATCTTTTATAGTTGTTGTCGAGTATGGTATGCAAGAGGAAGACAAATCCTGTTTTTATATGAAAAAACTCAAAATTCCTTATGAAGTAACCTTACGAAGAAGTATTGAAGTCCCTAATATGGATTTGATTCCTTTAAACCATATGAATTTTACTAATACTAGCGATTCCAGTTGGATTGCTTATATACAATCTTTGTCAAACAAATCTAATGATGCATTTAGTTACTCTGCTAAAGATTACATGCTGCTTTTACTTGATTTCAGAAATTCATGGATTGATGGCATACACATCGAGGTGACATATGAAGATTTTGTAAGCAAAGGCCATTTGGTAGAGTCAAATCGAAATTTGAGAATTATTGTACCTATTAAGAAAATCGATGTTGAAAAAATAAACTTTTCGAATAAACCAATTCCCCGGATATTTAAAGAGAGACAATTTCTGCAAAGTGGAATGGACGAAAACACAGAGATAACTATGCGTGAATGCTTCTGGACAAGAGAATATATCCTCGAAAGACTGTCTTGTCGATGGGAGTTGAGTACAGATTCCTTAATAAGAGGAGAAGTTGACTTTAGGAAATACATCGAAAAGTTTGACAACAGAACTGTGGCCAATTTGTACAAGGGTAAGCTTCCTTTTTCGATTACACTTTCTAGTAGTTCAAAATCTTCAACTACTGGTGAATTAAATAGAATATCATGCCAGATTTCACCTCAAACAGTTCAAAGACAACATTCTCGAATTCAGCAGACTGCATTGTTAAATTTCTTTATATTTGAACATTTTTCTTCGAAACTGCTACCAAAATCTAACAGGAGGTTACTTTATAATGGATCTCTGTCTCAAAAATTTTCAACCAATAGTGAGAGTACAGTGTGTTTAGATGTGATTCCTATAGAACCGGGATGTTATGAAATTTGCGTCTGTATTTCAGAAACTGAAAGTGTAGATAAGGTCTTGCAGTTTAATCCTGACAGCATTCTTGTCGAAGTTAATTAGTTTCTGTTTTAATCAACGTCATCTAAAAGTTCTAATTTGGCATTATAAATATTATATTATGGTAGCCACTTTTTATAGATAGTTAAGCAAAATTAGAATATGCATATCATTTATTAATTGGAATAAATCAAACTAAACTACATAAAAAATTAAAAAGTAATATTAAAAGCTAAAACAAATGAAAATTAGAACAAAAAAAATTCGGATGTTTACATGAAAAGTCAACCAAACACAATATATTGGTCGATTAGTTCTTTGTTTAGACAGATAGGTTTAATTAAAATAGCATAAATTGTCAGCTCTTGTGTTTTAAACTTCAGATCTAAACGTCACTGAATTCTGATGTCTAGAAGGGAATTAACCTTCTAATAAAATTAACCTTGGCTGTTTTACCGTTTTTAGCAATTTTACCATTGGTTTTAGGCACTCTTGCCAGCCAATAGAGGAAGATACCAGCCACATAATCAAATACAATGAAACAAATAAATATACCATAATTACGCCATCTTCTGTAGTATTTGGAACTCACAGTGGCCAAGAAATCATTGGTGTAAGAGAATTGACAGAAATGACATTCATCGGTAGCAGATGGATCAGTTAAATATCCAGTACCTGCTACATTCAGATAAGGAGTCATATATTGACCACATGTTAAGCCCTGTGGCGGAGTAAATGTGACCAGTTCTGTATTAGAGCATCTGATATCAACATTAGCCACACCTGTGGATAATAATGCATCAATCAAATAGGTTAATGGTGAGACTCTGTACATGAAAATCCAGAATCTGGGCATGGCATCTGGAGTAGCCATCACACCACAAAATGATAGGGCCATTGTGAACATTAAGGAACCAATGTGAGCGGCAGTCTCAGCAACTTCGTTGAATGAAATAACAAATAGACCTAAGGATCCAACATAAACATAAAACGCGATGGAAAACAACCAGAATAATGCACCTCTTTCGTGCAACTGGTGGGCTTGAGAGGCATTAGCATAGAAACCAACAGAGTAATAGTAGATACAGTAGGCTAATGTACCAGCAACGATATTCCAAGGAACTTCTACCACTATCTGAGCCAATATAAATGCCTTCCATGAGAAAGTTCTAGATGGGCGTTCCCTTGCTTCATATAAATCTCTTTGCTGAACAAATGTAGGCAAGTACTGCTGTAGTAACGGGTTGAAAATAACTGTGTACATGAAAATAGAAAGCATTTGATTTTGTAAGCCTTGTAAAGTATGATCTGCTTTGAAAAATGTGAAACCAATAAACAGTTGATTAAAGATAGTCAAAATGTACTTGGACCATAAGTAGTCCGGAGTCCTCCAATACTGCTGAAATAATCTCACACAGACAAGCTGGAATTGATACCATAGCGATGTTGCGAATTCCTTATTAGCGTCCTCATCATTATCCAGCTCCTTTTGGGAAAGCTCTTTTTCCATTTGTTCTAGTTCTTGTTTAACTTGTTTGAACTGTTCGGAATTTCTCCACACCTCATGGTAGTCTTGGTTTGCATGTGAGCCTGGAGCTGCTCCAACTACTTCTAACATCCATTCAGCTGGATTTGCATCTGGAGGGCATTTATGTGCACCATGATCCTCAAAGTATTTGATCATTGTTTTACATCCTTTACCCAAGTCACCAAAATAAACAGTTTGACCACCCTTTTGTAAGAACAGCAATCTGTCAAATTCCTGCATTAGCATAGCAGAAGGTTGGTGAATAGTGCATAAGATTGCTTGTCCGTGGTTTGCCAGTTTCTTCATCAGTTGGCATGTTGCCCAAGCGGTTTGCGAATCCAAACCAGAAGTTGGTTCATCCAAAAACACTAACAATTTCGGCTTTGCAGCTAATTCAACACCAATAGTTAATCTTTTTCTTTGTTCAACATTCAAACCTTCACCAGGGACACCAACAACTGCATCTGCGTAAGTTTCCATTTCTAGGATCTTAATAACAGCCTCAACATATTCATTTTTTTCTTCAATTGATACACTAGAAGGTTGTCTCAAGTAAGCTGAAAATCTTAGCGATTCTCTTACCGTTGCAGTTTTCAAATGTAAATCTTGTTGCTGACAATAACCAATAGATCTTGAAAATGAAGTATCTCTTGGTCTACCATTAACCATAACATCACCTGTAATAACACCCATTGTAGTTCTTTCAGCCAAACAATCCAATAATGTTGTTTTACCTGCACCGGATGCACCCATTAAAGCAGTTAGTGTACCTGGTTTAACCCAACCATCGACATTGTTCAAGATTCTTCTTACCTCTGTCTTGATTGGTACATCATAACACAGATTTTGCCAATGGAAGATTGCTTCTGATTTAGATAAACCAACTTGAGGGCTACCACCTCTACTTCCACTGGTAATGGACTCAGAATCAGCATTTTCATCATATGTATCTTGTAGCATGTTTTTTTCGTTGGTCGCATTGGAGGTTATAGAATCGGAGTTGTTCTCGATATCATTCTTGTCTGTGTGCATCTTCGTCTTGTCACGAATTTTACCCTCCTTCTTCATACGCTTAACAACGCTATGAGGGAAAACTAGCATTTCACCTTTCTGTTTAGCACCTTCATTGAACTCACACAGAATTAAGTACACAAAGAAGAAGAAGATAACATAGGCCATACCAACACCGAACCCACGCCACTTATGTTTATTTTCGTAATCGTAACTCTCCTTCAAGAAGTCATCACCAAGAACATAATCATTACCAGGTCTTGCACCAACGGATGCACATACTCTTTCGGTACCTGTAACATCGTTATATGCCCCGCCTCTGGGAATATAAGTGTTACATGGGAATCTACGATCATGGAATTCATTGACCATCAAAGATTCAAATAGGTATGCAAGAGGGTTGATGTACCAGATCCATTTTGACCAACCTAACATCTTTGTCCGAGGAATAGCAAAACCAGTATACATTGATAGCGCCAACAATAACATCGATGCAGGTACCATGGCCTCTTGTAAAGTCTTTGTTAAAGACCCAACACATCTGAAAAGATGGGACATGGCAAAAACAGCGATAACATTGATTAGGAAATAGAAGAAGAATCTACCAGCATCTCTTCTGAAGTTCACCAAGAAATAGAAGATGATATTGAAAAGAATAGCTGTAACAATCTTTGGTGGGATTTCAGATATAACAGAAGCAAAAGCGTCAGCACTTGGGTGGTATAGAGAATATGTTCTGTGTTTTTCGGTGATTGGTCTTGCCTCATATAAAGAGAAAATTTCCAGCAAAGAGGAGAAAGCATTAAACAAGATGGCAAAGAACATGGCTGCACCTCTGAAATAGAAAGTGTCAGCAGAAGAACCCTTTTGAATTTTGTAGAACATAGATCCCAGAATGAAGGCCATTGCTGAATTACCGAAGACTTGGAATAACGTGACACTTGCACTATTTTTAATTCTCCAGAAATTTCTTATGAGAATATACTTGACTTGCATCATGTAGCTTACCACATATGGGGATGAGGGTCTAGCTCTCTTCGATTGCTTAGCGATGTGGGCTTCTTTAATTTCTTCTTTATCATCTTCTGATTGATGTGCCAGTGTTTCGTCTATCTCTTCTCTTAGTTGCTTATATTCCTCGGAGTTGTGCCAGTACTCGACCATATCCAATGGCGTCTGTGGCACTTTAATGCCTTTATCCAAGTACTCCTTGTTTATTCTTCTCTCTGCAGGTGAAGTGATCGAAGTCAAGAAGTCAGGGATGGTCTGTCTCTTAGGACAGAAGTAACCCATCTTCTGGAAGTATACCTTTGCGTGCTGGGCGTCACCAAAATAAATCTGGTAGCCTTCATAAAGCACGGATACTTTGTTGAAGAGATTGTAGGCGTCTTGCGAACACTGGTAGATAGCCACGGTGGCCACATTTTTTGCAATGTGTGCCTGTGTCTTCAGAGCTCTTACGAATTCCAGCGCAGTGGCAGAGTCGAGGCCTCTCGTAGCGTTATCCCAGCATTGGAACTTTGAGCCACAGATCCACACTTCAGCGATAGACACACGCTTACGCTCACCACCGGAGACACCTCTGACCAGGTCATTACCGACCTTTGTGTCCCTTGTGTGGGAAAGACCGTAGGTAGCCATGGCGACATCTGTTACATGGTTGGCGAAGTCCTCTCTGGTGACACCTTTGACACGGTTCTGTGGGGTCTTCAACCTGGCCACAGTGACCAATGTCTGGTATACCGTCAGGTGGGGCAGGTGGATATCTGCCTCGGCGTTGTACACAACTTCACCACGGTAGTGCTTCTTGATCTCGTTGGGCGTCAGGCCATTGTAGGAGATCACGGAGTCCTTGCTAATCTGGAACCCGTGCGTGGTCGAGGAGATGGACTTCAGCAGCGTGGTACAACCGGAACCGGGTCTGCCCAGCACCACAAGCAGCTCACCGGGCTTCAACAGCCCGTCCATGGGCTTCAGGATGCGGAATGTATCGCTCTCTCTGGCGGGTCTCGCCTTACGCCAGACGGCGTTTAGCAGCTTCACGGGCAGGTTCAGGAAAGTGCTCTGGTATGACACATCGGCGGACTCACCAGAGGCGCTCAGGTCCTTCCAGCAGCACCCAATCGAGTATGGCTTGTAGAACTCCGGGTCCCCAGTTGTGATCTTCGCCATGTTCTGGACCCACGCTTTACTGGAGAACTCATCGCTGTTGGGGTCCAGACGGGCATCGTAGTCGTCTTCCTCCTCGTCCGAAAAGACAGGGTTGACACCTTTAAAGTCCGCGCTGAAAATGGAGGACGCCCGCGTTGAGACTCTGTCCAATGGCGCGCTGCCATCTGCGGGGGCCTCTTTGTTTACGGACCGGTTTGACGACGTTAAGCTCTGCTGGGTCAGCGACCGGGCGAGCTCCCGTATACGTTTCTCGACGTTGTCATCAAAACCCATATAGGGCTGATGCGAGTCTACACTCGAGACACTAGAGTCATCGGGTGTGTTCATCACTATATTATTTTGCTATTTGTTATGTTGTAATAATTTGTTTTACTGAGGTGAGCCTGAGTGGTGTTCCCTACTTCCCAACCTAATACACCCAACAAACCTTATAAACGTTCCAGTATATATACCAATTGCCATTGACGTAGTAGCTAATATAGTTTTTGAGGGCTGTTGCAAGGGGGGGGTGAAGTGCAAGATAGAGGTCTTAAAGACAGAACAATGCCTTCCTGGCAGCACACACTACAGCAATGGGG
>ERZ1036435.305-NODE-305-length-28949-cov-11.428601_pt1 | contig 28949 bp, 13 predicted proteins | sample MGYA00514223_ERZ1036435 | MGnify/ENA primary metagenome ERZ1036435 (study PRJEB33795, sample SAMN09464927) | human gut metagenome | host: Homo sapiens | place: USA: Stanford, California | collected 2016-08 | study: EMG produced TPA metagenomics assembly of the... | reverse complement strand
ATTAATATATAAAGATTTTATACATTAATATAATATATATTTCATATAAATTATAAATATAGAATGATATTCAACAATTTATTATTCATTTATTATTAATTTATAATTATTATCTATCGATGAGGCAGTCTGTAGCAATTAAATATTACACATTATAGTATATATTTTAAATAATATTATTGGACGGTCTTTATTATCTATAACCATTTTGATACGCCACTTTGTTGAATTTATAGGTTCTATGTAGCTTTTTAAAATTCTGTTACCTATAAACATATATCTACTTTTCATACTTCTCCTGCTACAACATCTCTTTACTACATAAGCTTATAGGTTTCTGAACCAATTTTCCATATCCACGACCATAGAAAGCTATTTCTGCTACCATTCTTGCTGGCTATGGTTTACAACAATTGCTATGTTCATTTTTATAGCATACATTTTATCGATAAATTCATTAGACAGTGTTGAACAGGATATTGAACATTCTATTCACAGTATGGTATATTCCTTTGTGTACTATAAACTAATTCCATACTAATTTATCTTTGTCTATTGAAACAAATTCTAAAAACTTTTTGGTAGAATCATCTTTATCTATTGATGTTGCCCCATATATTCCATGTTTTTTCAATCGTTTTATTTACTTTATTGTTTTCCACAAGAGTGTGTTGATAGGATAGAGCATATTGGTTATACTATATTTTTGTACTGACTCCTCCACAGTTTATTCTTCTTATAAATTCATATATTGCTTTAGTACCATATTATTTAAAATTATTTTTAAACAGGAGTCTATTACCTTTATACTAAATTATGGTAAAATACATGTTTTGTAATGGTTTTCCATATATATATTTTTGCATTTTTCTTTCAATGCTATTATATCAGTATTACAATATTTATAGCTTTTTCAATGGCTGATGCATTATTATCTTCTATTTCTTTTATTTTTACATGCATTTTATTATTTTCCTTATATTCTATTGTTTGATATCCTTTTTTAGCCATTTACTTGATCTATCATATAAATCTTTATCAATTTTATATTATTTTATGTAGAAGCCCTCCTTTATTCGTAATACTGAAAGCTTTCTCTAAACTTGTTGGTATGAATAGGAATGGGTGATTTAATACCATCATTGTTTTTATTAAATTTTCTTTCTCTTACACATTGGTTTAGATTATGCAATACATGTCTATTATCATACCTTGATCTATTCCACATACATAATATTATATCTTCTTAGTTTTATAGTCTTCCACAAAATCTTCTACTAAAATAATTATTAATTAAATTAATAAAAATATATAAATCTTCAATTTTAAGTAGTTGTCAAATATTTCTCCTATGCCAATATTTTGTCTATATTGTCGACTTATATGCACAAAAGGGAATAGACTACGTATCTATACTAAATGATATTCAATACTTACATGTCTTGTAGATCTATTATGTGATAATAACGACCATAAAACAAGCTAAAACTAAAGTATATTGCAAGACCATTGATAACAAATGCATTAAATAAGAAAGAGATTAAAGGTGGGACAACTCAAAATAACATGCAAACGTTCAAATTCGAAATAATGCGGAGGAATATTTTTATAATATTGTTTCAGATATTAACAATACTACCATCTCTTCCAGTTGTATATGTGGCTATTTGCCTCCTGGTACTACAACACATTGTCTTAAAACAATTGTAAAGCAGTAAACAACTTTAAATTTTTTGTAGTATTTGGACACCATTTCTCTATATCCCAGCTCCTGTTATCAGTTTCTGTTAACACTTACTGAGCATCGTCTCCTTCCTTCATACTTCAAATTTAAATGAACTTCATCTGTTACATAATTATTGATGTGGAGGGATTATTGTTTGTAAGTACTACTCTATAGGACAGTAGCCAACGTTATCTACACATCGCCATACCCAAATCTCCAACATATGCCAACCAGATGGATGAAAATCCTTGCTGGGAGTTCATATAGAAAGGCCTCTGTTAAACGTTTCTGTTTAATATTGATTAATTCAGCCTTTATATGCTTATGCGCTATATGGAGGGAGTCCCTGCTATTCGGCGTTCGGAGTTCGATTCTCTGGTGGAGCGGAAAGTTCTCTTCTGGGTCCCATTTTTTTTTTTTCAAAATTTCTTTCATCGAAGCTATATTTTGGCACAAATATTTATTCACTTCATCGAATTGTAGAGAGCTTACCAGACTGCATTGCGATGACGATGACGACTATGACGACGACGGTAGGTGTAGCTGCGCTTCCGAACCAGGTGTTCAAGAAAGTGCACGACGCGGGTTCTGTGTTCAATATGCTGGTGTGTGGTGAAAGTGGTCTTGGGAAGACCACTTTCATCAACACTTTGTTCCCTGGGTTGAAGCAGCGCAAGGGTAAGAAGGTGTCCACTGAGGCAGTGGACATTGTGAGGGCGCAATTGACGGAGAAAGGCTTTACTATGCGGTTTAATGTCGTCGATACGCCCGCGTTTGGGGACAAAGTCGACAACAACAGGGCGTGGCAGCCCGTTGTGGACTTCATAGACGACCAGTACGACTCGTACCTGAGACAGGAGCAGCAGCCCTTCCGCGACGTGCGGTTCGACTTCCGTGTGCACGCGGTGTTGTACTTCATCAGGCCCACGGCGCACGGGCTCAAGCCGCTGGATATATGGACCATGAAGCACTTGTCGCAGAGGTGCAACTTGATCCCTGTGATCTCCAAGGCAGACACGCTGACCGCACAGGAGCTGCAGCTGTTCAAGTCGAGGATAAGGCAGGTGATCGAAGCGCAGGAGATTGCGATCTTCACGCCGCCTCTAGACTACGCCGACGGTGTCGAAGGCGCCGCCGGTAGCTTGGACGAGGCCAATGCCCCTGCGTTGGAACACGCAAGACAGCTGATCGAGTCGATGCCCTTCGCCATAGTGGGCTCTGAAGATAGGTACGACAACGGCTCGGGCACCATGGTGCTGGCCCGTAAATACCCATGGGGCCTGGTCGAAGTGGAGAACGATGAGCACTGTGACTTCAGGAAATTGAGAGCACTGCTATTGGGCACTTACATGCTGGACCTGATCACTTCCACAGAACAAACACATTACGAAAATTACAGAAGGACACGCTTAGAAGGTATAAATAGAGACGAACCCAACGACAGCGAGAAACTTGCCTCGCTCACGTACAAGACTCCAGCTAGAAAGCTTTCGAATAATCCAAAATATAAAGAAGAAGAGAATGCTTTGAAGAGTTACTTCACTGAGCAAGTTAAAGCTGAAGAACATAGATTCAGGCAATGGGAGCAAAATATCATAAACGAAAGAACAAAGCTAAATGGTGACCTGGAAGAGATTCAGGCCAAGGTGAAAAGAATGGAAGAGGAAGTTAGAAGACTACAAGCCAGAAAGCATTGAAGTCATTGTGCTATACAAGATTATGTAACTTTATTTTAAAGGCTTTGTTATTGTTTCTAATTGATTGTGTTATTGATGTTTACTATCTATTTTTGATATAAGATTATAGAAGAGATCTGCCTCTTAAAATGAGGCATATCGTAAAGTATTTGTTTTGCGGTAAACTAAAGCATTGATAATAATATTAAGATCAGTTACATATCAGTTAGAAGATAAACTGCAACATTATATACTGAAATATGTTTATTCCAATTCAGTCAAGTATCTCTCAGCATCTAGTGCAGCCATACAACCGGAACCAGCGGAGGTGATAGCTTGTCTGTATCTAGAGTCTTGGACATCACCTGCGGCAAAGAAACCTGGGATAGAAGTTAGAGAGCTACCTGGGACAGTCTTGATGTAACCACTCTCGTCAGTCTCAACTTGACCCTTGACAATATCAGTGGCTGGGTTGTGACCAATGGCGTAAAATAGACCATTAACTGGCAAATCGGATTCTTCGTTGGTCTTAACGTTCTTGATTCTCAATGCGTTTAAGAACTTACCATCACCTTTAGCCTCAAGGGATACGGAGTTGAATAAGACCTCGATCTTCTCGTTCTTCTCGACACGTCTTTGCATGATGGTCGAGGCACGTAAGTGATCCTTTCTGACTATCATGAACACCTTGGAACCGTATTTAGTCAAGAACTCAGCTTCCTCACAAGCAGAGTCACCACCACCAACAACGGCCAATGGCTTGTTTCTGAAGATTGGAACAGCACCGTCACAGACAGCACATGCGGAAATACCTTGTTGCCAGTACTTGTCTTCACCTGGCAAGTCTAATCTCTTGGCAGATGCACCAGTGGCCATCACAATGGCATCAGTGGTAATTGGTTCGCCATCTTCGTTGAACTCAGTCCATAGCTTAAATGGCTTAGCAGATAGGTCCACTTTGGAGATGGTCTCAGTGATGATGTTGGTACCAAACTTAGTAGATTGAGCTCTCATTCTGTCCATCAACTCAGTACCTGTTAGACCTTCTGGGAAACCTGGGAAGTTCTCGATTTCAGTAGTGGTGGTCAATTGGCCACCGGCAGCGATACCATTGGCAAGCATACCTTCATACAAAGTAGGTTTCATCTCAGCTCTGGCCAAGTAGATGGCAGCTGTGTGGGCAGCTGGACCAGAACCAATAATAGTAACTCTGTTGTGAGGCATCTTGCTAGCAAACCTTTTAAATATTGTGGACGACACGGTGGATATGTGTTGATAGGCTTCTTTCCAGTACGAAACTTTAATAAATTGCAAAAGCAAGAGTCATCACGAAACCATTGGGGTGCTATACTCTTATAGCTTTCTCAATGCTCATTGCGTATCAGATGGATTCTTCGAGGCATCCGAATCAGTCGGAATTACTGTGGGTGTGGATCAGATGACTTACGAGTGATAATATCGCAGTCAGAGCAATAAGTACATATTAAATAGTCTGTATTGGCTTCATTAGAGTTGTACTTCTGTTGTCAATACATTTGCGGTCTGCAATAATAATAAAATACCTTTTTATTTTATTAGTTGTGCATTTAAAGAAAGGATATATAAAAAATAAAAGAGTTATGGGGCTTCAAGTAATGCAGAAAACCGGTTGTGGAAGTGTAATGCTAATCTATCAATGGTGTGGTTTCGTCTTCGTTATTGTCGTATATCTCCCTTTCCAGTTCTCTCAGCTTGTTGTCCCTAGAGTAGAGTACATAGTACTGGTAGAAATATATCAGGTCGAATGCAACTGTGCCTGCGCTGCCAAAAATAAACGGCAGCTCGTTGAATATGAATGCCATCTTGTCCTCGGTGTCCAGGAAATTGCAACTTGTAAAAATGCTTATGTTGTAAGTAATGTTCCCCAGTAGAGTGGTAGCGAACAGGAAAGGTGACAACCCATCTGTGGACTTTCTCTGATAGTTCTTGATCAACTGTGGGATTCTGGCACCAACATAGAAAGAGGCACCCAGCCATGACAATGTAACCCCCATCTGGCCACGACCTGTATGGCCTGGGTATGGTGCATTTGGTGGCACTTGCAGGCTGGATAGTATTTGTTGTGCATTGCTGCTCTTAACAGAGACTAGGGCGTTAGCCAGAAGAGATCTAGTGGCCCTACTACCACTGTATATGCTAGAGTTGCTGAGCCTACTACCTTCCATGTTGGTCTCGGGCCTTGAGTCTGTGTTCTGCAGGCCGTTTTCATCAACAGTAATTATGCCATCATCGATCAAGGACGATATGACAGGGACAGTTTCATGTCCAACAGTGGCCAACTTGTTCTCATGTAAGACACCGTAGTAATAGTACTGGCAACACACAAACAGATCGTTAAAGAGGAAATATATAGCCAGCGCTATTTGAAACTTCAGTTGTCCCGTCATTAGAGCACCGATAAGAGATGTGATATCTCCACTAAGCCAGCACATAAGAAACAACGGGGATAAACCTTCTACTGTCTTATCCTTATAGGTCTCTATAATCTGAGGAAACAGAGAAACAAATGAACTCAGAAACGACACTGAGCCGTTGATATTAGAAATGAAAGGCCAAAGGGACCTTGCGCATGACATCGGCAAAACAGTTCTTTAGTTCAAAATATAAACGCAGTTGTATTCTTTCACAGGACAAACTCACTCACTAATTCTATTCTTATGTTAACTATGAGCATAAGCAATGAACAGTTACTGGGGTTCGTAATGAAATGTACTACCATTAATAACTATGTTAATTGATGAGTTTGCTGCTTCTTTTTGCAGTGCGATTTTGCAAAATTTGTATGAGGTGACTCAAGGAATGAAGTCTTAGCTGGATAGTAGAATGGACGTTATATTTCTATATCTGATAAAAGAGCAATTGTATTTACTTGTTATATATCGTCAATAGGTTTGCTTGCTTGCAAGTTGGGGTCGTGAATGTATAATTTGGGTGGGTGTAATATGCAATTATAATGAATAGGTAAGAAAGATTGAATAAAGTTTCATGAATTCAGTAGAGGTTCATTATGCTAGTATTTTTTGTACTGGTGGTGCCATTTCTTGATGAATGAGCTATTGATGATGTTGCATTCGGTGTCCTCAGAGTAGAGTGGTATACAGAATTTTTTGTCAATGCGTTCCAGATGTTTTAGGTCGTTGAACCCAAAATGGTAGTCCAGTAGAACAGAAGCTGCTAGCGAGGCCAGGATCTTGTAGTTAACAACAACGTATTTGTTTACATAGTAATCCCAATTCTTATCTCTCAGCTGGTCTTTGTTAATCTGCTTGTTGGTGAAGCATTGGCAATTTTCAATTACAATAATATCCATGATCCACATAAATAGGTTGTTGTCAATGCGGGACATAATGTTCCACCAGGTGTTGAAATTCATAATTGAGCTAGTCATCTCTGCTTTGAAACTTGGACTATGCAGAATTCTAGCTGTGATACCACGAGGGTCAATAATACGGCTGTCAAACTTGTCTTTGCATGTGTCGTTGAAACAAGTCAGTTGAATCAGATTGGCTATCTCCCAAATGTCCTTCAAAGTTTTAAAGGATTTGCAATTCAAGAAGTTATGGAAAAGTTGAGCATCACCAACCATAAGCCCCTGCTTGGAGATCGACTTCAATTTCAGTAACAATGTCAATTCTTTGTCTTTAACTGAAGAGTATCCGATTTTGGTCGTAATATTCTTCTCGATTATCTGCTTAATTTCACTTTCTTTATCAGTTGGGAAATCCATCTGATCCAGAATGCTGTTCAAATAATCAAAATTCTCCAAGTACTTTGATGATACTAATTGGGCATCACTTTCCAAAATAGTATGATAAATAGAGCATCTGAGTTCATCACTTATGGCTGTCTTCCATGAAATTTTTCTTAAGTCAAACAAAGAAGATTTTCTTGTGATACCTCTTTGCAATAAATGAGCATATCTTTCGTGGTTTGCTTTGTCCTCTTCCATGTGTTTAGTCTGTGATATTTTCCTCTGAATTTGTTCATCTGATGCCATCTTCATGTACTTCGATATTTCATGTTCGTGCATTTGCTTCTCCTTAGTTGATTTTGGTGGCAGATAAGTTGGTCTGGATGAGCTCACAGCTTCCAGTTTTTTGTCAGACACTAGCACAAGGTCTTCCATCCCCAAATCACTCATTTCTTTGACGTTCAAAGGTAAGTATTGGGTTGAAGATTGTCTTTTCTCCAATTGGCCACGAGACTTCATTTCCTGGGAGTGTAAGTACACTGAAGATAAGTTTTGTATGGTATCCTGGATGAATTCTGTATCTGTGACATTTGAGACACCTGGAATTGGAGTAGCTGGAATGTCCTCGAAACAAGTGATAGGTTGTTGTTGTTGATGAACAGGTCGCTTCATGGGCCTCTGTTGTAATCTGGGTAGGTTGGGCTGGCTTCTCGAATGCACTTGGTTTTTCTGAGGGAAGCGGCGATCCTGGCGCTCAATTTTGTTATTAATTACTCTATTATTCTCCGGTGAAGTGACTTTTATGTTCGTATCCTTATGTTTAGAATCGGTGGTGTTAAGGAAAGAGCTGGTTGAGTATGAAGCCATCGGAATGTTCCATATCAAAGAAGCATCGACATTATCGTCTTTCAAGTCTAGATTAGAATCCTGTTCTTCGTAAAATTTCTCTTTCTGTTTTATGGATTTCTTTAGAGCGACATCTCTCATCTCCTTGCGAAGTCTATATCTGTGTGAGGGTGTCATGGCTCTACTAGTTGGTAGGATAGCCGAGGTACTGTTGGAGTGCAAGTACGTGTTTGAGGCACCTGGGAGAGTACGTCTCTGGTTCGGTCCATCGACGAACCTCAATGGGGAAGAGTTCTCTGAGCTCTTGATCGAGGACTGCGATCTGTTCCTGTTGACGTTGGAGAAAATGTACCTAGCCTTCGGTGTTTCCGCAATCCCAAGGGACCCCGAGTCCAGGTTGCTGTACTTGTTCGGCGTGATCACATCTGACCTGGTCATACCGCTGCCAATTGACAGCGCGAGGCTCGGGCTCATCATCGTAGTGGCGCTCTTGCCGGAAACCATCGAGGTGTCGTGCTGCTCGTCGTAATCGCTATCAGAGGCAGATCCGTTAGAGGAGTCTGTGGGGTTCGCTGAGAACAGCGCGGTGTCGTTCGATCTAATGGAATTGTCTGAGGTGGGCCTAACGGGCTTCGGTACCGCATTCGCATGTGTCTCAGCCGCCTTCGACGGCGTGTCTCCGCCGGCTTCATCGTCTGAGTCCCCGTCTGAGTGCGCACTGATCTGCAGCATCAGGTTATCGCTCGGCCTCCTCGCCGAGTTCACACCGATTATCCGCCCAGCACTAGAGTAGCTGCTGCCAGAGATCACACTGTTGCTCTTGGATATCGACTGCGAGTGCGACCGCGACCGAGGCACATGCAGCTGCAGCACCTCACTGGACGCGCCAGCGTCCAGTGTCTCCCCAGCTGCCGTATCAGCTTCCAGTCCTGATTTAGCTCCCGTTTTAGCTCCCATTTTAGCTCCCGTTTTAGCTCCCACTTTGGCTTTTGCTTCAGCTCCCGCTACCGCTTCCTCCCGCACTGTGTGCAGCCGCACAGGTTTCAGCATAGACGCAACACTGATCTTCTGCATTGGGTCCCTGGTCCAGAGCTCACAGCTAATTATATAGTCCCTCATTCGAATCCACTTTTTAAAATTGGCCTTGTTTATTTTTTCACCTGTGACGTGCAGCGGCACATCCCTCATCGAAGTATATCAAGCGACTTCGCAAATATTGGCCATCAAGAGTGCTGGGGAGGCTAGACGGGCAGCGATGATGGGACGTGTGAACAGCCAGCTGCTGCGGGTGGTGCAGGACAGGTCTGTGGCCAACGGCGAGAAGTTGCAGCGGCTGTACAAGTTGATCAGTGCTACGGGGTCTAAGACTGCTACAGCTACAACTACTGCTACAACTACAACTACTGCTACTGCTACTGGTGGAGGCCGGGTGTTGGCGCTGGATAGCCACGTACACCGGTGGTTTAACACGCATGTGCGTGGGAGCAAGTTCTACTCGCACTACCACTTTCTGATCAAGCACGGTGTGCACCTGGCGCATGCCACGCGGTTCTTCAACAAGCTGCTGACGGGCTCCGAGGTGGAGTTCCAACTGGCGACGTTCCAGATATTCCTGATCAACGAGGAGAACCAGCAGGTGTTTTTCGAGAAGTTCCACAGGCTCTACACCTTCGACATGATGCTGCAGATATTCGACAGGCTCATCGCGCGCCGGGACTTCCGGTACGTCAAGTTCTACCTGGCTGCGCTGACGAGGAAGATGTCGGAGCTGGCCACGGACAGGACGCGCACGGTGCAGGACGCTGAGCTCATGTACATAAAGTTCAACAACTCGCTGCTCTACTACCTGCTGATGGAAGGCAACGTACCGATGTTCCTGCGCACGTTCAAGAACGAGGTCGAGTACATCAAGAGCAGCACGCTGCAGAACTCGGACAGCGCGGAGGTCCAGCAGGCGCTGCTGAAGCCCGTGCACTTGTTCGTGCAGATGCTCCGCAAGAACAACTCCCCGGACCTCATATTCGAGCTGCTGCCCGCGCTGCAGACCAAGTCCCGGAGCAAAGTGTTCAATGCTTACTTGACCAGCACAGTTGCGTCGACGATACGGACTTTCAACGACCCGACGCTGATGCTCAAGTTCCTGCTGACCACGGCGAAGGGCACGAAGTTCCCGGAGTTGCTCAACGAGCTGGGGCTGTGGCGGTACATAGTGCACGGCGAGCCCGGCAAGATCGATCCCAAGTCGCTGCAAGAGGACAGAGACAAGTTTGAGAAAGCGAACAGCGTCTCTGCGTTGAAGGCCATGAAGCGCGTTGACGTTGTGCTGCTCACGGAGCTGTACCGCGTGTTTCTGTCATATAGCTCGAGTGTGATGAGTCCCGATAAGTTCAGGCACTGCTGCATCGACCTGTACTCCCACTACGTGCAGTTCTGCGAGCAGAACAAGCACAAGCTGCGAGGATGGAAGTTCGACACGGGTGTCCTGAACGTTATCCTGTACCACATCCGGTACCGGCTGAGGGACGACAAGCTCGCGTATGAGGTGCTGGTGGACTTCTATGGGCGGGAAAGCATGGTGCGGAGCGTCAAGAATACCGCGAAGAAGTGTCCCTTCTCCATGGTGATCTACGATAACGGCACTGTCACCACGCAGCAGTTGCACGCGTTGCTGCAGTTGATGCAGCGGTACAACGTGCCGTTGAGTTTCCAGATATGCTACACGATGGTCAAGCGGCTGCTGCAGATGAACGAGCCAGAGCAAGCGTTTGAGTGGTACACCCGGATACTAGAGAGCGGGTTTGATGTCAGACACCACGGGCTCGTGGAGCTCGTTTTGCAACAAGGCTGGTCCCTGCCGCACCATTTCAACCACGATCTGCTGGAAAACGACCAGCTCGATAGCATCATCGAGGAAGAGCCGACGGAGGAGTGTGCAGAGCTCGTGGAGGACGTGAAGGAACTGATGCAGAGTGTATAGCACCGGGCCGCTTCAGGCAGGAAACCGAGTAAATAATCATTTGCGTAACGCAGGTATATATATTCTTATAATACAAGTAACAGAAAAGATAGAGCAGTGCATGTTGAGAGCATACTGTGGAGGGCAGTGTGTACAGCACAGTGTGGAGGTCAGTGTGTACAGCACAACCAGTGTAGTGCATACGTGCATGCAGATGTGCAAAAAAAGAAAATGCTCCTGGGGAGGTTCGAACTCTCGACCTTCAGATTATGAGACTGACGCTCTTCCGACTGAGCTACAGAAGCATATTATTTGTTGGTGTACGGGGATAAAACAGGGAATTACTAGCGGTAACTCCAAAATCAAGTATGTGTGTATTAAAAGTGTATTGTTCACTCCCTCCACCCCCCATATACATGAACGCTACAGCAAGCCATCTGGTATACGCGCTGAAGTGTGATAGTGGCTTGGCTGCCCCCCCCCCGGGGTTGCGATCAGCAGAATGACGTATTTTTGCTTGCAGGTCATCAGTGACAAACTTTTGCAGATAAGAGAATATATAAGAGCAAGTGGATATTCTTGGCCACAGGTAGCAGGTTACAGGTACAACAGGTTAACAGGTACAACAGGTTAACAGGTACAACAGGTAATGGCTACGCGTACGATGCTGTTTCTTTTGCTGTTAGTGCAGTATGTGTTTGCTAGCAACTCCAGCGAGGTTCCGCTGGAGCAATATTTCAAGTCGGACTTGCGGTTTCCTAACATACCGGTGGGGCTCACACGCGATGGTATGTACTATGTGAATGCGACGCTGGGTACTCCCGGCCAGTGGCAGCAGCTTGGGCTGGGGCTGGCGCAGCCATATGTGTGGGTTGTTTCTGGGGATGCGGACTCGCAGTGCAACAGGCTGGACAGCGGGTGCCTGTCGGGTCCGCTGTACTACCCGCAGGAGTCGCGGACGTCGAGCACTGGTGGCGACAAGTATAGCATCAACTTCATAGACGGTATTTCGCTGAACGGTACGCGGTACATGGATGTGATGCGGCTGATGAACGTGAGCTCGTCGCTGAACGTGTCGGGCGTGGACAGCGGTGTCAGTTTCAGGAACCACACTCTGACGGTGCAGAACCTGTCGTTCTTCAACGCTGACTACTCGTCTGGTTACCTATACGGGTCTCTAGGTCTGGGTGGGACTCTGAACTCGGACACCGAGCTGGAAGGCGACTTCATCAACCACTCGTTCTTCTTCCTGGATGCGTTGAAAGAGGCACGCCTGATAAACAGTAGTTCCTATTCGTTGTGGCTGGGGAGCCAGAAGAGGAACGGATTCGCAGACACCAGTGACGCCAACGAGGCCGGGTATCTGATATTCGGTGCGGTGGACCCCAACTTGGTGGAGGGCGAGTTCAGGAAATTCGACATGATCCCATACATACACCCGCAGACGGGCAAAGTCGCATACGGCTACCCCGTGGTGCCTATGGGACCAATCTATATAACGTCCAGCTCGGGCAGGAGCCTCAATGTCACTACGGATGGCTTCAGTGCGCCGGTGCTGCTGGACCCCAGTTTCGCGCTGAGCTACCTACCTACTAAGGCAATTATACAGATAGCTATACAGATAGCGGCGGTGTATGTGGAGTCGCTCGACCTGTGGCTGGTGTCGTGCGATGTAGCGTCGAGTGGTGCCACGGTGGACTTCTCCTTCGGAGACCTGACCATCAAGGTGCCGCTCAGCGACCTGCTCGCGTCGACGCACGACCAGAGCACAAACACCACACTGCATTTCAACACAGGCCAGGAGGCCTGTGTGCTGCAACTGTACCCTAACACATTCACCGGGTACAACGTGCTGGGCCAGGCGTTCATGAAGAACGCATACTTGGCCGTTGACCTGGAGGGCAAGGGAGTAGCGATGGGCCAAGCGGCCAACTTTAAGTCTGGGGAGCGCAAGGAGATAATTACCAGGCAGGCGAGTATCGTCACGTTCACTGATTCCTTGAACAAGACTTCAGTGGCTACATTCAGCACAGTCCCTTCGTCGATGACCTCGGGCTACATACCGTATGCTACTTACGAGAGCGACTCCGCGTACGACTCGATGCAGCTGTACCCGTCGAAGGTCGGCAGCCGCATCACCAGCATACCGGGCCAGATAGCCGGCACGGTGTACCCTGGCGGCGTGATAGCGGGCGATGGGAGGTCATTCTACGACACATCGCGCACCACTACGAAGCTGCAGACCTCTACACAGTTCGACAGCTTCTCGCTCTCGGGCACCCTGGGTTGGAACGACTCGCTGGCGTCCACCAGCTCGACGTCGCGCAGGAACACAGCGCAGCACACATCTCCAGCCTGGCTGGTATCCCTCCTGGGTACCGCATGCGTGCTCCTGGGCTCCATGGTGATATAATCTACATTGCATTCGGCAACCACACCCGGGTACCCACAACCCAGGGTACCCGCATTCGAGTAGCGTCGCAATGACTCCATAAGCGAGCATTGCACCGAATCTAATATGTTATGATACGTTATGATATAGTTTGCAGAAATAGAATAGAGAACATAAGAATATAGAACAGAGAACAGAGAATATAAGAATATAGAATAGACAATATGAGAATATGAGAATATAGAAGGCTATGCTGTATAAAAGTCCGGGTAATTGTGACACGAAAAATTTCGGCGAAAAATATTTTCAGTTTGGGCTCCTGAGGCTGGGGATCAACTTTTGTATATAAAGGCCAGGGTGTTGGATCGGAGCTGTTGTTTGGCATATGGAGGGTCCCCAGGAACACATACGATGACAGGCAGACCGTTCAGTGTGAACAATCCGTTCAGGAGTGCGGGGATGGAGACGAGGTACCAGCACGACCAGCAGTACCAGGAGTGGGTGCGCGGGAACACGTCGCCATCCCGCGGCGGCAGCGTGTCGCCGCCGCTGGGCATGGCGGAGAAGCCAGTGCCCGTTAGGCAGAATACTAACCCGTTTCTGGATGACGGGGATATGCACGACTCGGGTCATATGGGTGCGCCGGTGCAGCCAGTGCAGCCAGTGCACTCCCCACCACAGGGGTATGGCAAGGCCTTGAGTGCAGAGGAGGAGAAGGAGCAGTTGAGGCAGAAGTACCAGCGGGATCGCGAGCGTGAGGAGCGTCCTTCGCACAGGAGGGACCTGCCTCCCTCGTACGAGGAGGTTGCTGGCGGCAGAGGCAAGGGATACCCTCGCGAGAAGGAGTCTTACAGCGGTAATGTGCACCGGGAGCACTCTCGGAGCAGCGGGCACCGCGAGGAGTACAGCAGAAGTGCAGAGAGGGCTCCGCATCGCCACCACAGCCACCGCCGTCACCAAGACAACAGCTCGCCGGCGAAGAAAGAGAAGAGGAAGAACAAAGTTGCCACGCCCAAGAACGTGGATACCATCGACAAGCTAGACGTCACGGGTCTCTTCGGTGGGTCCTTCCACCATGATGGACCCTTTGATGCAGTCACACCACACAGAAACAAGAACACGAAAGCTGCGCCAGTGCTGGCGTTCCCAGCGGACGGGCCAAACAGCACTATTGGTGGTGTCACATCTAAGAAGTCAGCAATGAACGAGGTGTTTGGTGTCGAGGAGGATGACGACGATAACGATTTATATAGAATTAGCGGCCAGGTAGCAGGCAGCACCACATCGGTTAACACCAAGGACGCAATCAAACCTAACGTCGGTGATATCAAGCAGATGGATATCAAGAGTAAAACGGAGAAGATACACGGCCCAACCACTGTAGGTCTGGGATCTACTACTTTCCTAGATGGTGCTCCAGCTTCTGCAGCTGCTATAAGACAGGACATAAAGCAGCACTCACACACAAACCGTTCTGGTGTTCAGAGGCATAAATCGCTGTCACAGAGACTGGGGATAGGCTCAGATAGTAGTCGCCCATCGAGATCAGATAGTTACAAAGGCGCAGGCTTGTCCAGAACACGGAGTGGACCTACAGAAGAGAGACCTCACCAGGCCAGACATAACTCCTCCCATGCTGACGACGATGAAGAAGATGTATACCTGGGACTTCCAACATCATCACTAAAGAAATCTTCAGGCAGTAAGTTTATGAAAAGAGTACGTAGTTTGAAAGTTGGCAGAAAATAAACTGGAAACCGAACATCTCATGGGTGTTTTACTTTTACTTCGTCATTTCAAATTCCGTTATTATGTTTATTTTTAATATTTTTCTTCCTAATACCCAGGGCAAAAGTGCTGTTGCATTAACTTTTGATTATTCATTGTATTCTATTTTTCATAGGGACTCTATCTGTTTTTTTCTTTCTGAACTATAAATTATTATCTTTTAATTACCATTTTTTTACTGTACTTTTGATTAAATAGTTTTGATAATATTTCTTTTTCTCGTAATCATGGCATTTAATGCTGTAGGCGGGTACTATAATAAATTTATGTGATACATTTATATACAGGTAGAATACATTTTGCCTAAAGTTCAAATATATATTTACTTAACGGGAAATGAAATGGCATGGTTAATTGGAACCGCGAATATTTTCATAGTTTGGAATTAGAAAAGAGAAAACGAAGGGAGATAACAAGCTTAAATACTAGAGTCCAAGGATCTAGTCAAACCAGCAAGTCTACTTTCAACTACTTTCCATTCTGTGGCCTCCCACACATTTTCTAAGTACTGTCTCTTACCAAATGCACCGTAGTTATGCAGCCAAGCCTTTGGTGAAGAATCTATAGCCAATAATGGGATGTATGCCAACTCTGGGTCCACAGCTTCTTCTTTAGCCCTTCTAATATCTTTCAAAGTCTTAGAAAACTCATCCACTTCAGTTGTAGAATTCTGTTCTGATTTGGCCTCTTTAGCCTTCTCTGTCTTGTTCAATGTAGTGATGGATCCAGCCCTGTTGAAATTGAAAGGAGATCCTGCGTTGTAAGTGTTTAGCACAAACAATTTATCGAACAGTATCTTGTCTCCGGTAGAGTTTGAAACTCTGTCCATTTCTGATTGTGTTACTTTTCTTGCTACAAGCCAGGTAAAACCTTCTCCTGAGATGGCCAACGCCGAGTTGAGTAGCAAAGTCTTGAATTCTGCAATTGACCCAAATGAATTCTCCAGCAGCTGGTGTAAATCTGTGTTACCAGAGCTCCTAGGCTCATTCTTGATCAGTTGCTCCGTAGCGGGTGTCTCCAACAGTGACTCTCTACCGATTGGTCCCTGTGGTATCTTGTTTTGTGGGTTCCCTTGCAACGACTGCATAGCGAATTCCAAGTTGTAGAGCAAGCTCGCGTAGTTGGTAATGTGACGCTTGATGTAAGAGCGGGACTCCTCATAGATGATATTCTCCAGAGCGGTCTCCTGGGTGCCCTGGGTGTACTTGTTCAACTGCGCAGCGTAGTGGTCAGCTCTCTCAAACCATGCATTTTGTAATCCTCGGGCAGTGAACACACCGGGAAGCTCCTTGTCGGGCGATACATGTTGTAAGCTGGGCCTCTGGTACCATCTCCTGGCACACGCCCTCAACCTAGGAACCGATCTTGAGCAGAACATCTTAGCAGGTCTTTGGTATTGTTGAATCTAGTGTGCGTATAGTGTGTATGCATAGTAAGCTTCTTCAAATATCAGCTTTGAAGTTGGCCCAGGTCAGGCAGAAGTGATATCACTTCCCAAGATAATAGCAGTAGCAATATTCACAGGTATATGGCATTGTAGGATGAAGTGCTATGCTATGTTTTGTTGATTGAAATGGCAATTCGGTTACAAGGCAGAATTGATTGAGTATGATATTTATAGTGGAACAAATCAATCCACAAAAATTATGCTCTATATGCAAGAAATTGTAATCAAAGGTATGGATAACAATGCACTAAATTAATCTTACAATAGAGTGTTTTCATGCAGTGTTCAGAGTGGTACTAGCTTGGCAAGACCATGTCCAGCTCTACAAATTGTATTCTTGTATGTGATTGAACTTGATAAATTACAGCTCACACCAATGTAGTATTTATTGCAATCATATGAAATAGGGAAACACACAACTGAATTCCAATGCAGAGCTTGTAGTGTAGTGCCATATTTAATGCTGTACCATATTGAACCCAAGGGACGATAGTATTACAAATAGCATTTAAAATTAGTTACAGGGAAATTAAAATACAGTCTAAACAATACAATTTGTAGAGCAAGGATTGTATAGTAATTAGCATGATGTTGGTACCAGCTACTACACGTTGCAATGGTTTGCAATAAAATTCAACAGATCAATTAATCAACCAAATATCATCGGATAAATTGTTTTAAGCACCAGACAAGCTACATTTCAATGCACAACATACAATAGAAGAAGCAAAAAGCATGGTAGTAAAATATACAAGTACAAGTGCAAGTGCAAGTGCAAGTGCAAATACAAATACAAATACAAATACAAATACAATATAATATAATATAATATAATATAATAATTTGGGCTTTCCCTTAGATATCGCCGTAGAGAGTAAAATTTTTTTCTAATAACATCAGTTTCTCCGTACCCTTTCGAGAATTGAAGGGTCCTAGCATAAGTTGAAACTTATTTAACAGATGAGCTAGTTGGTGTGATTGGGGTCTATGAGCAGAGCAGAGTAGAGTATACGCAATGCTAAAGTGGATTCAAGGAGGTTTGTCTGCTGTGACAGGTATCGCTGAGCCTGAGTACGGTAAGGAGTATATACACACGGTCACGGAGCGTGTGGAAGGTAAGCAGCCTTACAGGGAGACCACCCGTGAGGATTTCTTCTGGAAGAGTCCCGATCATACTAATGTCGAGACTGTGACTTTCTATTTCAGCAACTTGGCCACTGGTGTTGTCGGTTTCGCGCAGATTATCCACTCAAACATCATCGGTTTGCACACCGCTGCGCAGTTCACCTTCAGAATCTTCGACTCCAAGAACCCTGAGAAGTTGAATTTGTGGACTTCCACCAAGCTGGAGAACTTCCGCATCGAGGATGCCAACTTCTACGCTGACGACTTGTCCGTTGAGTTGAATGCGGATAACACACAGTACCGCTTGATCTCCAAGGTAAACGAGCAATCTATCGTGGACTTGACGGTAACCAGGCTAACTCCCGGTGCCAAGCTCGGTGACGATCCTTCTACCTACTATGGTGACAACGTCGAACAGCCTTGGGGGTCCATGAGACACGTTTTCTGGCCAAGAAACACATGTGTTGGTGAGATCAAAGTCAAGATACCAAAGGAGACCGCCGAAAAGACTGCCGAGGAGCAAGCACAGGAAAAAGAACAACAAGAGGAGCAAGAACAAGAGGGTGAGGACGAAGCTGTCGAAGAGACTATTGAATACGAAGAGAGAACACTGAAGTTCGGTGAGGACGACCCATCGTACTGTATGTTCGTCATGGCTTTCCAAGGTATGAAGCCACATCACGCCGCTAAGGCATGGAACTTCATGTTCTTTCATTCCAAGGAAAACACAGTGGTGCTGATGGAATTTACGACGCCGAAGTCGTACTCTAACACTAAGGTCTCTATCGGTATCATAACGAATGACAAGGAGATTCTGGCAGTGACACACGACAACAGCGCTCTGCACCTGAACCAGGAAATTGACTCAGTCGGTTGGAACGTTCCAAAGCAGATCAGAGTCGAATTGAAAGGTCACAAGTCTAGCGCCAAGGATGAAGACGTTGAAGCTGACAACGATGAGCACAAGATCAAAGCTGTTGTTGAAGGTCCTTTGGAAAACATGGTTGAGAGAATCGATGTCATGGGCGAAGTTCCAAACTTTGTTAAGAACATCGTTTCCGGTGTTGCTGGTACAAAGCCTTACATCTATCAATTCGGCGATGCCGAGAATTTCCATTTCCAATTAGACGACGGTGAAAAGAAGAATGGTTTAGCTTGGGTTGAAGTTACTTTCATCTCCGAGTCTGAGGTTGTTACTGAAGAATCCTACAATGAGGAATAGTTCAAATCTGTCAAAAGTTACTTTTTTTTTTCTGATTCAAGAAATTTATTGATATTTGAAGGTATCTCAGTTTTGATAATTGTATTTCATAACTACAATTGCATCCTTTGATCTTCATTTTCATAACAGCATTATCCAGTCTAAAATCCTATCGTCATTTAATACCCAAATCTGCACGAACAAAGGTGTTTTACTTATGAAAGGCCCTTTTTACCCGCAGGAGAGAAATAGCGAGTTACATCTTTTGCATGCACATAGAGTGCCTATCTGTCATTATTCTCTGATCTTTCTTCTTCCTCCACCCAAAAATTGTGCGTTGTGCTTTCTATACTTTTTACGTAGCCATATTTTCTATTTATGTTTATTAGTTAATCCAAGGGAACCTCTCTTATTTAGTGCAAAAGAGACAGTAAAATATGTTTATAATGGCCACCATTGATATATCACTTTATACTAATGAGCATTTTTTAGCGTTTCTGCGATGAGAGAGGGGCAGAGGAGTAATCCAAGACAGAAGCGTTTTTGTTAACGCAAAGTGTATCTTGTCATAAGATCTATCGAGAGACACTTGTTTGTTTACGTATGCGCTATTATTTATCATAGAAAAACCGGATAAACATCAAGTTTGTTCCACAATTGCATTTATATTTTGACCCATCACTTGGCCCTCCCCCCCCATTCCTTCTCCTATTTGGCATCGAAGAGCCCAGCCGAAACTGATAAGCCATTGACCACAATTATAGGTTAGTAATATCGACTCCAAATAGTGGTCCTTTTGACTAATATGTACCAGCAAGTGTACCTCTTCTCATCATTGTCAATCAGAGCCTTGTGAGAACCACTAGTATTATCATCACGTCAGACGTATAAAGTAAATGACGTAATGAAATTGCTGCTCACTGGCATGCTCAACTGCCATGCTCTGTTTCTCTGGTATCAGGATCTCTCGCCAACACATCTTTGGCTTCGAGATCAGTTTGGGGGGGATGTGCTATGACACAGAAACACTCGCACACATTGGTACTATTTAGGGTTGCTCGGCATTGTGCTCCCCGCCCAGAAAATCTAGCACCGATCTCTTATCTTTATTTCTTTTTTTTCTGTTTTCTGCTACAATTGCTTTTATAATGGTAATTGATGGAAATCCCTGCGCTGTTCTCTCCGTAAATTCCGTTTTTCGGCACGCTGCTAAATAAGGACTCGCACAGACAGAGGTGCACGGAGGACGCTTCCTTCTTTCTAATTTGCAAATGCTGGTTTGCTTGATCATCTCGCACAAGCGCTTTCTCTATTGGGCTTGGGAGGGTTGGTGCTGGGTTTGTCTCCAGAGTAGAACACCCGTACAACTCCATCCCTATCTTCCTGTTATGCAGCCCAAGTAACTCCTGTACAGCCGTGTTTTAGCACCGTGGCATCAGGAAAAGAAATGTACGGACTTTATTCTATCTGCCGAGTAAACAGCCGTACATCCCCCCCTCCCTTCTTCTTTCTTTTTTTTTGCTACCTGCCTTTATTGAGTCCTCCACCTGTCTCTCTGAGTCTTCCCACTCCGACTCCGGGCAGTACATCCCTCTCGATGCCCACACCCGTGGATCCGTCGGAAGCACAGAGCACAGAGCACAGAACACAGAGCACAGAAACACAGAGCACAGAAACACAGAGCACAGAAACACAGAAACACCCCGAGACAAAGGACCGATCACCCTCCCTACTGAATATCCCGTACCACAAAATGGATCGAAGAGGTGCTTCGTAATGTTTCTCTGCTGCTTCTCATATTCTATGCTTACATTTTCTTTCTTTTTCTGTCGGTAAGATACGGCGACGCAGACGGAAACGCAGGAATGTTCTTCCTCGACTGTGGTTTGGGTACTACGCAGGTCTCTGAGAGAATCAGTAGTGCCCAATATAAGCCCAATATAAGCCCAATGGAAGGACTTTTAACAATAATACCGATGAGCTGCCCAACCCATTCTAATATTTCAACCTAACATTACACACTGAGTTGGGATTGTACTGGACCCTTTAACAAATGATGAATACAACACAAGAGTTTAAGAAAAAAAAGAAAGTAATTTTGACCCTTTGTCCAATAATTGGGTCAAAATTATTAATAAAGCACTACTCCGCGTATATTTTTTGCTTCCAATCCCTCCCTCCCCCATAACCTCCCCCATAATTTTATGGGAAATCAATTCCAATCCCATGGAAGTTCTCTCCATTAACCAAAAAAAAAATTTTCTTTTTAGCTTGTTTCTTTTTGCTTCGAAATTGCTATATAAGTTGGACATCCAGCTCTCTAAGTTGGTATATTCTCTTTCAAGTTATGAATACCAATAAGTACTACAATACACAAACAAATACAAGTTCGAAAAAAAAATGAGTAGTTCTAATAAAGATTCCGAGTCTTTTGAGAATTATCCTTCGCAAAATTCTGACAACAGCTACAAGAGGGATGATCTGGATCCAGATACCCTCGAGAAGGAGGCCAAGATCGAAAACCCTAACGGTAAGAGCGCCTACATTGCAGTGAGTATCTCCTGTGCTTTGGTCGCTTTCGGTGGTTTCATCTTCGGCTGGGATACCGGTACCATTTCTGGTTTCGTCAACCAAACTGACTTCATCAGAAGAATCGGTTCCAAGCACGCTGATGGTACCTCATACTTGTCCAAGGTTAGAACCGGTCTAGTTGTCGGTATCTTCAACATCGGTTGTGCCATCGGTGGTGTTGTTTTGTCTAAAATCGGTGACACTAAAGGTCGTAAGGCCGGTCTGGTGACTGTCGTGCTAATTTACATTGTCGGTATCGTGATCCAAATCGCTACCATTGACAAGTGGTACCAATACTTCATCGGTAGAATCATCTCCGGTTTGGGTGTTGGTGGTATCTCTGTGCTTTCGCCAACTCTAATTTCTGAAGTCGCTCCTAAGGAATTGAGAGGTTCTTTGGTCTCTCTATACCAAATCATGATCACTTTGGGTATCTTCTTGGGTTACTGTACTAACTACGGTACCAAGAACTACTCCAACTCTGTCCAATGGAGAGTTCCATTGGGTCTATGTTTCGCCTGGGCTCTATTCATGATCGGTGGTATGACCTTCGTTCCAGAATCCCCACGTTACTTGATCGAAGTTGGTAGAGTTGAAGAAGCCAGAAGATCCATTGCTATCTCTAACAAGGTTTCTCCAGATGATCCAGCTGTCACTTTCGAAGTTGAAAATGTCCAAGCCGGTGTCGAAGCTGAAAGATTGGCTGGTTCTGCTTCCTGGGGTGAATTGTTCTCCACCAAGACCAAGATTTTCCAACGTTTGGTTATGGGTATCATGATTCAATCTTTGCAACAATTGACTGGTGACAACTACTTCTTCTACTACGGTACTACTGTTTTCAAGGCTGTTGGTTTGGAAGATTCTTTCCAAACCTCTATCGTTTTCGGTGTCGTTAACTTCTTCTCTACCTTCTTATCTTTGTTCACCGTCGACCGTTTCGGTCGTCGTAACTGTTTGCTGTACGGTGCCGCCGGTATGGTCTGCTGTTACGTTGTCTACGCTTCCGTTGGTGTTACCAGATTATGGCCAAATGGTCAAGGTAATGGCTCTTCCAAGGGTGCCGGTAACTGTATGATCGTCTTCTCCTGTTTCTACATCTTCTGTTTCGCTACCACCTGGGCTCCAATTGCTTATGTTATTATCTCCGAATCCTTCCCATTGAGAATCAAGACCAAGGCCATGTCCATTGCCTCTGCTTCCAACTGGATCTGGGGTTTCTTGATTGCCTTCTTCACTCCATTCATCACTGGTGCCATTAACTTCTACTACGGTTACGTCTTTATGGGCTGTATGGTCTTTGCTTACTTCTACGTTTTCTTCTTCGTCAACGAAACTAGAGGTTTGACTTTGGAAGAAGTTGATGAGATGTACGCCGAAGGTGTTCTACCATGGAAGTCTTCCAAGTGGGTCCCAGAATCCGAAAGAGATGACAGCTATGACGCCGATGCTTTACTTCATGATGACACACCATGGTACAAGAGAGTCATTGGTAGAAATTAATGCCGTCATTTGGGCACTACCAACTGATCACTATATAAATCAATTCTCAGATATGAAGAAGAATCCCAGGTGGATGAATAAAGTTCATTTGATATGAAACTCTGATTATTGCGGTTATATATAAGATTACCCCATTTTCAAATTAAATTTTTGTCATTGTATATTAGCATATTTTTTAAAATATTTCATGCATATAAAATTAAATTTCTTACGTTAATTTAAAAGGATATTATCATCAAATTCAACTCAATGTTCTTAGTTATTAATTTTGCGAAATCAAACAGCAAATTCTAATGATCACTACATACACCTTATGATAGACATGTATCTTTGTACTAAATAATGGGCTACAATGGAATTTGAAAGCACTTTTTAGTATTACATTGCCAATATATTCCTCAATAACTATTTTATATTACAAAAATTAGCAAGTAATTCCTTGCAACATTAATTAGCAAAATATATATATATTAGTTTTCGAGTGTAGCCACCATAAATGAAAGCTATGACTTATTGAATTTTTTTCCTAATTTAGGGTCCATTTTGGCATCACATTGAGTATTATTTTCGCCACCAAAACAACCAAATTGTACATTACCAATGCCCTTAAATGGAGCAATAACAAATGTCCCGTTATTCCAGTCATTACATTTAATGTCTTTCGATGACTCTTTTGTACATTCCTGTGTCTGTATTAATGCCTTCAGGCACTTTTGTTTTAGCCAGACTTGTGCCAACTGTCCAGCTTCTGTACCGCACTTGAAGGTGCCTCCATGGCCTACTTCTTTAGAAACAGGTTTTTTTAACAGTGATTTGATGGATTTGAAATTAGCATCCAAAGAATTGTCAATGATCCAGTTGTAATGGTAGGCATACTTGAATTTTAATAATTCATCCACACCGCCTGTGCTTAATTGACATTCAGAAGCTGGGATCCAGTTAGACCAAACTTCTTCAGTAGAATTTAAATTCATAACTTTAAATGTATGAGTCTTTTTGTTCTTAGAGTATACTTTTGTAGTATGTGGTTGAATACTGCTAGAGTCAGAAGCATCTTTCACCTTCTTGATATCAACGATTAAATTACCTGATCTCTTGTCCAATAATGGTGTATTCTTCCCAGCATACTTCTCAATGTAGTCGTGGAAGCTTCCCTCATCCGGGATCGTAACAATATTGTCACTGTCATCGACGTCTACATTGTTTTGTAATTGTGGTTCTGGAAGACCTGTAGGGATACCTCCCATGGCAGAAACAATAGAGACAAGTTCAAAGCATAGCAGCAGGCATACCAATTTCAAAGCAAATTTTGGGACGTATGCTCTCCCGTTCAAAGCGGGCATATTTTCAGGAACTACTATGAGTGAGATATATATACAATTAGAGTATATATGAATTGATGTGGAATGTTTGAGATACAACAGATAAAATAAAGAATAGAAAATACCAAGAAAATGACCTCATAATACATGAACCTCCTTCGATGTAAAAGTTCCTATCTTATATATGAAACAAATATGTACAACTACATAATATGGTTGCATCGAAGGCTGAGGTTTTAGAAGACTTGTTGAAATAAAAGCCCTTAGTTGCAACACACAATGGTAGTAGTAAAAGAATTTAGGTATTACGTATTGCTTAGTTTTTCCCAGCTTGTATTAATTAATCAACAGGAACACTTGCTCAGAATAACGCTGTGCACAAATATCAATATATTATTTATCGACACAAGTACCTCTGCCGAGAGGAACTTTACGTGCGATGAACTACTAAACTTGATATGTTAAGGTGCCGTTCGCCCAGAGCCCTCATCTTGTGGATGAGCCCAACGGTACTATTAGCTACTGCAATATCTAACAACGTTGCAAGGGTCAACGGGTATTATCAGTCTACATCCCACTTTCAATTTGACCATTTGCTTATATCAGTCGTTTTCTAGGAATTTTTCCGAATGGCTGCCAATGGTACTTCGAGAAAGATTTCTGGTGCAGCAAAGGTTCTCAATTAGGTAACAAGTAAAGAAGGCTCTAGCACTGAAAAATTGTTGTTAGTGAATAGTACGAAGGACAAGTAGTGGGAAATTAGACCCGTAACAGGCATTCAATGCACCTAAGCAATCACATTCTATCTGAGAGTTTCTCTACAATGAATTGTGCAACCAGAAAAGACAGCTGGGTTGAGCTCAAAAATGAGTTCACACTATTTCTTTGACTTTCGATCATAGCTTCTGCTCCAATAGAGATGTTCACTTATATCATTTCTATCTCCTCATCGACTACACACAAGCATTAATTGTGGAGATAAACCTTAATCATAGATAATAGCTACTCCCCTTTTCTTATTCTACGAAGATGAACATTACCAGAACAACATCCTAGGTGTAGATAGATTTACTGTAAATGACCTACAAAAATGTTGAGCAATGTGATTATTGGAGAACCGATAAAACAGGAGTAGACTATGGCTACAGATAATTGTGTATCTGCATTGAAACATTCAACCTCCGGGATAGATATCAAAAAGCAAAAGAAAGTTTTCAGATGCTAGCTAACTTCTTTTTTTACTATACTATTGATTGTAGAGTACACTTTTTCTTCGAGGTCCTACAGTTGTCCACGGATAGGAGGTGACTCCTTCAGAAACACAATATTGTAAATTATCAATAGAACAGAGCATCATCTATAATTCTGTTATCACTGACAATCGCAAGACCAATTTCGGGCGACCGGCAGGTTAATAATATCATGTAGAAAAAGAAAATAAAGATAAAGATGCCATTGTTAGTATTCACAATATTTGTAAAGTTAGATTCCAAGTTTGAGAACTGAAGGAGTAAGTAAAAGAAATGGGTACCCTAATAAATGTTACTAACAATTCAGCAAAAAATTTGGTTTTTTATGGGGACTCAAATTGTTATTTGACCAACAGTTGTATACTTCTTATCTAGTTTTGATGTCTATTAAGATAACTATGTTCTACGATTGTTGTTTTATTTCTTGGTATGTTTGCTTGTTGGTGAAGTCCTTCTTTAAAGAGTAAGTAACATGTTCACCACCAAAACATAAAAATTCGTATGAATGACTTTAAGTTTACTGATTATATATAATGGTACTTGTACATCGTAAGTTTTCATATCAAGAGAGCGTAAATTACAGGGGGTTTACCATACCTTTCTATTATATAAATCTCTAAAACTTTCAGGACGAAATATAATAACAATGGAAGCATTCTTATTAGGCGCCATAAACTAGAAATAGAAATACAGAACTCTTAGCTGCGGTTTACTGTTCATGTGTTTAAGAAGTCATGGCCAATGGTTGAACCTCTACCAGTATACCTATTTCATTATTCTATTCTTTCGAAAACCAAAAGAAAAGCAAATGTAGTGTGCCATATAGAACTTTTTCAAGTTGCTGTCATTATAAGACACCTCAAACTGATATTTACATGCTACTTATCAACTTACGAAGACACAAAAAAACAACAACAACTTGAGATCGATAAGACATACTTCAGTAAGTTCCGTATTTTAAACAGCTAGTTCAATAGTAATGATATGGATTTGAGGTGTTTATGAGTTATATTGATATATCAACACTTGCAATTGGATAATCCCAGGTATTTCGAATAAAGACACCTTTATTTTTAGTTGTAGCCTCAGATTGTTGAATCCTCTTATTTTTATCCTTACCTCTGAGCATTCCAAAAGGGGTTAAATAGAAAAATACCAACTTGAGTAAAGCTTCACATATGAGAAATCTGAACTTTGTAAGGGAGAAATGGTGGAAGAATACAGAGCTGTTGTACTTGTTCAAAACTTGCACAGCTACCAAAATAGTAGAGCAGATTAAAACTTGATAGAATTCCGCACTTTTAATACTTGCTTATCACAGTATTAAAAAAATGGGATAGATGAGCCTATTGTTCTCACATTTCCATAGAAATGGCATTACCCCCACCCCCCCTTTCCTTACTGCCATTACCGCAGCAGAATGATGTAACTGAGAAGATGAATTTTGTTTTTGACACTCCAATGCACTATTGTACCTTGTTCCTTCTCTAGTGTATCAAATCTTTGTGCTGTGAATAGCCTAGATGCTAACAATTCTACTTACCCAGATATCTGTACTGTTGCTCTTGATCCTGGCAATGTTATCAAATTTTGACACTATCTTCTTGCTGTAAAGAAAAGATGTACATAAAAATAATCATTCCGGGGGGGGGTCACAGATGGAAATAAAAAGCGAACCCGATGCTAAATTGGGTGTATACACCCGGAAAAACCTGAGATGGATACATGGTATTACCAAATGAATCTTATTAGCTAACACCCCCGCATTTGCCTCATTTTGTAATTTTTATCAAAGCTACAGAAATTAATCCGGAGGATATCCATCATATGACATTGCGGCATTCAACTAAATCGCAGTTAACAATACTCACTGTGCGCCACCTCCCTTACCCCCCGCGCCATCTCGCACTCCTTGGCCATCCCTTGCAACTATCCCAGTGCCCTTGATAGAATAATTATAGAAGAAAAGAGTCCCTTGCTAAAGTTTTTCCGAAATAATGGTAGTTGGGAAAATTTCTATTATGAACTTTGACAGTGCTAAGTATATTATCTTTGAACGCTGCCTAAATGGGAGAGGTGGACTCACATCTACGTAATTAGGAACTCATCGACCCCGCAAAAAATTGTTCCATGTTTCAAGGAAAAAAAGGAGATTTTCCGGGGGAGGGGGTAGCGAGGGGCAAATCAATTTGGACTTTTTTCTTGTTGTTGTTGTTTTTCCGCTAAGAACTAGTCCTATCAAAGGGGGAGCAACAGAAAGTCTACAAGGAAAAACTCCAAAGGTTGCAGATCACACAGAAAGGTACGTACCCCCTAGACCTGATTGCTGGTTTTTCCATAGTCTTTAATCTCCCTGTTTTCGTTAGTCACTCCCATTTTTTTCCGTTACCGAATGCAGAGCTTTGTACGTACAAATTTGGATGAGACCCCTCCATCCCTCCCTAAATAAGATATTTTTGGTTTCATAACGATTTTCCTGCAAACACCCGTGAAAACCATTGATGTTCATTTACCTAGTACAGACACAGGGAAAAAGTTTTTCCACTCGTCCATCCCTTCCCAAAAAAAAATTGGTTGTACGCTCATTTTACTGAATTGCTTCTCAAATTTTGGTAGTTTTTCCGGTGAAGGGCTCTCCCGAAAGAAAAGGCGACAATCCAAAGTCAAATATGGCGGAGAACAAGCTGACGGTTGTGTGAGTTTGTTATCCGAGCTCATTGCTTCCAAGTAGAAACAGCCTGTTCTTCTGTTTTGTTAATATGCAACCAAGAGAGAAGGGAATAACGGCAGTGTGACTCCTCTGCGATTACTTCCTGGACAAATTTTTTTGCTTGTTACGTTTCTTATTTGGGCCCTCGATGAGTTATGTTGAAAGGCAGTATTGCGTACACATACACTGCACACATACACTCGAGGTAATTTGAGTATTACCATATGTGGAGAAAATAAGTACAATTCAACAAAACAGAAAAGACAACATTGAAGCTCAAATGTATATTCATCAGAGATCGAACTGATGTTCCCAAAAAAAAAAAACATATAAAAGGATCAATTATTTCATACAATAATCCAGTTTCAATTTCCTGTTTTCTAATTCATTCATTATTTCCTTTCTCTCTCAAAAAGAAACCATCACTAATATCGATCATCAATATTCATAATACATTACTTCTTAGATAACATTATCAAATAAGAAGTTGATCGACATAAATAATACTAACATTAAAAATGTCTGAAGAATCACAATCTGCTCTCTCGGCCTCCAACAGCAAAGTTGAAAGAGAGGACGAGTTCAAGGCTTACACCGATGAGGATGGCCAACCAATGGTTGAAATCCCAAAGAAGCCTGCTTCCGCTTACGTCGCTATTTCCATCTTCTGTCTATTCATCGCTTTCGGTGGTTTCGTTTTCGGTTGGGA
>ERZ1036435.300-NODE-300-length-29756-cov-11.754520_pt1 | contig 29756 bp, 21 predicted proteins | sample MGYA00514223_ERZ1036435 | MGnify/ENA primary metagenome ERZ1036435 (study PRJEB33795, sample SAMN09464927) | human gut metagenome | host: Homo sapiens | place: USA: Stanford, California | collected 2016-08 | study: EMG produced TPA metagenomics assembly of the... | reverse complement strand
TCGGGCCTTCTGCAGAAGGCCCGAATGGCCTCTATGTGGGGGTGGGGCAAATCCCATATTCTTCCAGAGGACAAGATAGCAGCCACGATCAGGAACACTAAGTGCTCGATGTTTCTAGGCTTCTTGTAACGTGCTAGAGGCCCATACACATCAATTCTTGTATCATACAACGCTCACAAGTCAAATATGTAACATGAACTATATAGCGACCCAGCCTGGAACACAGACATCAAGATCACAATATGGGAGGTTGGCCGAGTGGTTTAAGGCGTCAGATTTAGGTGAGTTGAAACACTTAAAGCTTAAATTCTCTGATATCTTCGGATGCAAGGGTTCGAATCCCTTATCTCTCATTAATTTTTTTTTTGGCTCCCTTCTCAGTGCCAACGACGACTTCTTCACAGGATAAGTCCAATCCTGCGAAGAACCTGATATTTCAGCAAGTGTCTTGGTAATCCTATATATTTTTGGCTTGAGCTGGATATAACAGCTGGGTAGAGTTGTAAGCAGGAGCACTAGATGTTAAGAGTTGGAAAGAGGCTGATCTGGAAGGGCGTTCGTGGTATCCATGTGGTTCCCAAGCTGCCCAATGGGCAGGAGTTGAGTCGGCGAGGTATTCCCAAGGTGCTGAGCAAAGACGGGTTTGATCTAGTTTGGAGTCAGCAGCAAGGGTATGTGTGTGACAAGCTGACGCTTGCCACCGCGGGCACGAGTCTGGAGTCGTACTTGCCGTTTCATATACTGTTGAAGACGGCGAAGAACCAGCACCAGAGCCACATCTTCAACCTCGCCTCTGCGGCGCATAATAACCACTTGTTTATAGAGAACATACTGCCTGTGACGGAGGAAGGTAGTGCGCTGAGCGAGACCAATAAGCCCTCGAGGCTTCTGGAGGCCAGGCTAGTGGATTCGTTCGGGCACGGGTGGGACCAAGTGAAGGAAGAGATGGTCAAGAGTGCTACTGACAACGTCATTGGCGAAGGTTGGCTGTTCTTGGTTGAGAACAGCAACAAGGAGCTGCACATACTCACGATACAAAACAATGGTACCCCTTACTACTTTCCTAGGAACCAGCTGTTTGACATGAACAGCGCCATAAGACCAGAGGAGTACCAGCATACTAAGAGCGTGAAAGAGCTTGTAGACAAGGCCTCTGAGCTTGGCAAGAAGGTTGACGATTGGACCATGCCTCTGATCTGTGTGAACCTTTGGGATCACGCCTATTTGGCAGACTACGGGGTACAGAACAGAGCCAAGTATGTCAGAAATGTGTTGGACAACTTGAACTGGTCTGTGGTCAACAACAGACTGTTCACTGACCCAGTTGCATAGAAGCTGATTGAAAGCCTAACACATGTAAATAACAAAACAGCGTGTATATATAGTATTAAGTACATTTCAAAACAATAAAAAAAGCGTAATATAGAGAAATCATTATCTTTACTCTGTCTATGGTAATTTGAGAACCAGCTGACAGTAGTATGGTCATACAACTTTCAATGCCACTGGTGTTCCGTGCTCATCTTTCATCAGTGTCGCTCTGTTCCGGTTACACAGCGGTTTCAAGCAACGGTGCAGCAGGGGCAAGGGCATAGAGTGGAACTCCCAGTCCGCGGTCTCGTCGCTCTCCGTCAGCTCATAAAGAGTCACAACCTGGTTCAGCTTTCCGACGGTTTCGAACCATTGCAGGATCAAAGAGGCCCAGGAGTCCAGCGTCCGCCACAGCACGTAGTAGCTGGCGCGGCCCTCTGTGACCAGGGCCACGCCTCTGGTGGCCATCACCGACCATATCTCATCGATAAACAGCGGCGGCACTGCCCTGTTGATCTCCTCGTTCTTGAACAGGCTGCGGCCAGCTTCGTTGCCGGTAGTAGTGCCACCATCGGCACCGTCATCGGCATCGCTGGCGTCGCTCTCCCTGACGGGTACACCGTCCTTGCCGAGCTCGAAGACCCGGTGGGACTTGCACCACTCGGTGAGGATGTCTATCCAGGTGTCTATCTGCTGCTTGCGGACCAGCGAGTTGGGCTGCCGGGTGTATAGCGGCGGGAAGGCGTATATCGAGGGCATCCGTGATGTGAGGGCTGTGTCTAGGGGTGGTGAAAAGGCGATGTGTTGGCAAGGCTGTGTGTAGTGGTATGCGAGTATCGGAGCTTATGTGCACTTGATATAGGGTGCAGGTTATGCAGGTTACGTGAGGGTGAGTGTGCTTCTACTGTAGAGGTTAAAATGTGCTCAAAAAAGTGAGCAAAAATAGGCCTCTCGGCAGGGGAGCTTGCGGGTGGGCAACTTGTGGGCCTGGGTTGGTAGAGTATAAAAGGGATAAAGGGTTTGCAGTATAGTTCGTTACTAAAACTTTATGTACTTTATGTAGAATATATGGCGTCTTTAGATTGTTCGTCAAAGTCTTGGGCTGAGAGTCACAGTGGCACTTGCACTTGCGGTGGCACTTGCGCTGGCACTTGCGCTGGCAGCTGGTGGTAGTTAGTTGGTTAGGCCGATGACACCGCAGGCTGGTCTTGGGCCAGCGTTACCAGTCTTCAGGGACTCCTCGTTACCGCCCTTGCCGAGGTCGTCAGTACCGGCGTGGACGACGACGGATCTGCCGACGACGGAGGTAGGGCCGATCAGCTTGACGAGGCTGTCGGTGATGACACCCTTGGCGACACCCTGGGCGTCGGTCTTGATGTTTCCCAAGTCACCGACGTGTCTGTTCTCGTCCTGTGGCGCACCGTGGGTCTTCTTGAAAGGGTTGAAGTGAGGGCCAGCGGAGACACAGCCGTTGGTAACGTCACCGAACTCGTGGATGTGGAAACCACGCTCAGCGTTAGGGTCGTTGCCTGCAATCTCGTAGGTGATAGTGGTAGGGTCCTGTTCGGAGGCTTGCTCCAAAGTAACCACACCGGAGACACCGGCACTTCCTCTCAAAACAGCAACAGCTTTAACCATTTTCTATTGTAGTAGTCTTTTTATTTGGTATGTTAGTAAAGGGTTTTGTATAACTCTGAGAGCCTTGGCGATGTAGAGTAGTGTCCCACCATTGGAACCTATTTATATTAGTAATTGCCATCCGTGCCATCCTTGCGAACCCCAGTCGGTATCGCTGTGAGGTGTGAGGTGTGAGGTGTGATGGGGGGTGACCTGCCATACTGTGTGCAGTTTGGAACGTCCATTCTTGGGTGGGTAGACTTGTTGTAGACTTGTTGTAGAGTGTAGACTTGTTGCAGAGGCATCATGAGACCCTATGTTTTGAGTTATTTGTAATCCAAGTGTGGTGCAGGGATGTCTGGTGTAAAACTCGCTGTAGTGTATGGGTTTTACCCAACAATAAAATATTTTTTTTTCAATTTTCCACCTGTATGGAATATAGACTCCGGCTACGTACACAGCGACCTGTAAGGGGTGTGTCTTGCAGCTGTTTCTTCAGTTGTTGTGGCAGCTGTTCGCAGTGAGAAGGACTCGCAACACACCCCCTTTTTCCCGCCCTTTAAGGGGGGGGATCGTGTAGTGGGTTTGAGGGTTCACGTGATATGGATATATCGGGTTTGCTCACACTGCGGGTACGTATCACACTATTTCAATACAGTACAGTAACAGTACTTTCATAACTATAGAATTCAACTACAGGCAAGGATGGCACTCCATAACGCCATCCAAAGCCATTTTATCTTGTATCCATCGCATCTAATCCACATGCCGATGTTGGTATGTACTGTAGCTGATCATAAGCAGGATAGCTTTTATCACACATATTACAGTCCAACATATGTCGTAAATCAATACGTAGAGACCGAAAAGGTCTGGATCATGCAAGCAATTAAATAATGATAGAACTAGAAACCACACAGTGTACTTGATGCAACTGCACCACAATATAAACTCGGGTGAATTCCTTAGATATGGACGGAATTCCCTGAACGCTTCATTCGCTTCCTGATCACTCTTGTCTTTGCATTGTTGTAAATACATATCGCGCATTCTTCTCAGATACTTAATGAACGCATCCAAAATGGAGATTCCAAGTGCATAGTAACACAATTCCCATGCGTAATGACACCTATAAAGAAATGCAACAAAGAACAACAAGACTATCCCTGATATCCACCTCGCCATGGTATGTCGCTTGCATACGTCCAAGTAAAATTGGTGTGTAGGGTTCTCACCCTGCAAAATTACCTTAAACATATAAGCCAAGCAATATGTGCTGTGTAAAAAAAAAGCGAGAGACCCTACCCAATTTGGAAGTGGAGGTATGAGTAATTCCCAGAGTATGTAATATACAGTGGTTCCGATACAATAGTACCAGATTCTGAACTCAGGTGGCCTACTCAAAATTGGATGGATATCATCAAGCTTCTCGCCAACGTCCAAGTTTCCTTCCTCTTGTTGTAAAAGCTTATCATATAGAAATCCCCATGTGAAACACGAAAAAATTATTAATAGGTCGTCAAATAATTTACTATCATAAACGTAACAATCCAGCAAAGGCACAAAACGGTTTAAAAACAGCACTACCAAGCTTAGCTCTGCCACCCATCTCACTTTCGTATATGCTGTACACTTGTCCAAGCATAATTGGTATAAATTTTTATACTTTTGGACAAGTGTAGCGCCCGGCTTCAAAGACAACATTTCACCAGGTTCAATCTTGTAATCCTCCAGTGTACAGCCAATCTGCCATCCCTTCAGTACTCGGCTGATCTGAAACCGCCATATTTAAACTTATACTACAGAATAGTCTGGCTTACAAGTGCAGTACTCAGAAGTAACTCCAGCATTGCCCAAGAGAATGGAGGCTTGTGAAGTTTATAGGCATGCCTAACACTACAGCGTACATGGTGATTATATGATTCAGTGCGTATACTCCAGTCAGTGCTTATACTCCACCAAAACTGTGCGCACTTACTGAAGCTCCTCACGAGGTACCAGTTTATAAGTACTTAACGAAATATGTTGGGATTGTATTGTAGTGTTAGTTCCTGCACTTGTTGTTGTCAATTCTGCACACTATAGTCAGACAGAATCTTTCATATCATAATTCTACTAACAGCATCTCATATCAAGTTCTGCTATCAAAAAATAACATCAACCTCTTCCTCTATGAATATGTTTCAGTTCTCTGATCTATTTCAGTTCATGGTATTATGCCCAGTCAGTACACTGTGTCCTAATTTCACTATATTGCTTCCATTTCAGGTGCGCATACTTATCACCTGACGATACGAAATCTAGTTAAGTTGGCCATCTAGTGCTTCTCATCTGGTTTTGATCCTATCGTTTCAAGTACATCTATGCCAGTGTTACTGGTCTTTAATCACTCCGTTGTTATATAGCTTAGCTGTTACAGCTCTGTTGCTATGGCAATTCGCCCTATGAAGCCGTGTGGTGCGAAGGGCTTCAAACTACATGTTACTCAAAACGAAGTAGGTCAGTTGTGTATGCCTTATCACAAGTATGGGCCTTAAAACGGAACACCAGGCTTCACAACCCATACAGGCGTATTTGCACTAGTTCATTACCTATGAAGTTGATTCTAAGCTCCCATATTTTATTATGCACAAAAAGAGGGCGATAATTGTACGTTGCACCGTTATTACTTTCAACGCTGTCGTCTTATCGTTTTTTGCTGCTTCATATACACCTGGACACAAGTTATCACGACTGTGACCCTTATATGAGAGCTCAAAGACTTACTTGTTGCATGGGTGTATGGAGTGATATGGCATGTGAGTGAATTGTATTATATTTATACTTGCATTGTATTTCTATATTATTACTATTAATTGAGTGGTCGTATGTAGGCGTCTATGTATCTTGGCTTGTACAGTTCGGTGCTGGTGTCTGCGGGGTGCTGCCACTTGTTGTAGCGCATCGACACGGGGTTAGTGTACACGACCTCCGCCAGCAGCCCGCAGCCGTCCATCTCGTCCGGCGACTCCCCGGATTCGAGCAGGTTCTCTTCGTCGTCACGTGGATCATCTCCGTAATCATCTTCTCTTTCGTTGTCAATGATGTGGTCACGTAGATCACGTGGAGTATTTTCGTCGCGCAGGGTCTGGTAGAGGAGTGGTACGCGGTTGCACGTGTGCAACTCGCCGTTCTCGTCGATAGTGGTCGTCATCGTCGTCGTCGTCACATCATCTTTGTTCTCTTCGACGGCGTTGTCGCAGTCCAGCGAGTCTCCCAGCGAGTCGCGCACAGAACCGCGCAGAGAGCCGCGCAGAGTGCCAAACTGATCGCTGTACTGCTCGTGGTACTGATCACTGTACTGGTCGTACTGAGACTGATCGCTCAGCGAGTCCTCGTACCGCCTGCATTGACTGATCATGTTCGAGCACTCCGTCGACGTGTGGTACTCCTTGTCGTCCATGTCGAACATCAGCTCCTCGTCGTACTCGTGCGCCTGCGCACGGTATACTTGGGCCTGCGGTTCTGGCCGTTGTGTCTGTTGTGGCTGTGCGGAGGTCGGAACATCTCGCAGCAAGCTGTCGAGCATGTTGGCGTGTGCGACCATGCGTCGCAGGTCGTAGTCCTTGTTGTGCTCCTTGACCATCGCACAGTCCATGAGCTTGGTCCTGGCCCGATTGGCCAGCAATATCTGTTGTGGAATTGATACGTACTGCATCGTGAGATGCCTGGTTATATAGTGTTCTCTTGTCGGCCATCCTCGAGCACTCCCATTTCGAAAGCGTTGGCGAAATACCTCGCCAATATATATGCCTTTGGGAAGGTAAATCGACTCGCCCAATGGACCCTTCGATGCCCTGCTGATTCACAGCAACCGTCCTCAGAACCGTATCGTCCACCGTCCAAGAATGGGACATTGTACAACGCAAGGAAGCTACACCACAGAACATCACGCAGCGCTAGAGCCCCACCCACCACCACCACCCCTCCGGTAGCACGCTATTATATGCGTTGTGCGCTACTTTCTTCGGTTTTCTTTACATAAGCTAATTTAGCAACTCTTCTGTGCGCTTGTGGGGGTCCAGCTCGGGAAAAGTTTTTCCAGACCTCAGATCCCCCAGAACACGCCGTAAAGCGAGGTCCCCCCCATCCCCCATCTCCTTCTAAAAGAATTATAATAGGGGTCCTCCTCGCGCTTCTCTGGGGAAGTCGGATTTTTCACTTTCTCAATCGAAGCTTTCTGATTTCATCTGCGCTGACGTTGCGGTGTGCAGCACGCTAACGTCTCTTTGCCAATTTAAGTAATCCACTCGAGTGGGACAAACTCTGCCCATTGGAGCAGGCAAGCGGAAGTGAAATAAGGGAAGCTTCCAATTTCCGAATTGGGAAGTATTCTGGAAGCTCTCCCTAGTCTTTAATGTCCTCCAGCTAGAAACTTCCGCAGACAGTCATGAACTTCCCTCCCACGGAGCAGCGAATTGCATAAGCCAATTGATAAGAACATGGAACATTCTCTGCATCCCATTGTGTGGGGCACCTCCCGGAACAACTCCCAGCACAGAGCACAGTACAGTAACAAGTACAGAACAAGTACAAGGACAATTGCTAGACCAAGTTGCAAGACCAAGTTGCAAGAACAACGACTACAACAAGTACTACTACAATTGGAAGATTCAAAATATGACCTTCCCCCGGGGTTCTGGTTTCTCCGGGGAGATGGATTCTCTGACCACACATTGCGTGAGTAACACGTAATACTTGTCCCAATTTGGCTATCGCTAACGTTCCGAGGTATGACATGTTCTAGTGCTCGTCGGGACTTCTTATCTGACAATTAGTAATGCTGGCCAATGCCCGAATCGGTATACTAAAGCTTATTGTGGCTTCGTATACACATTAATCGTAAAACTCACTAAACCCTTCGAGTCATTAAGACTACCTTTCTATGACTCTATGACTCCATGAGTTCAACCCCCCCCCCCCAAACTCTCAATCTTCAATTCCCGGCCCCCTTCCATCCTCCCGATCCTTGGCCTTTGGTTTCATATATAGAAAGCCACGTTTTTGGAAAGATATCCTTGGCTTAGGGAAACCTCTCATATCTCCAACTTGAATGCCTCGGACGCACAGCCCTCGCTTATTTAGCAAATCTTTCTTACGAAACCCACTAGCGATGTAAATCATCTATCTCGAATGGGTCCACTTCTTCAATTTGAGTTGCCATCCTGTGCTCCGCCATGCTGAGTCGCATCGGAGAAGCCTATACTGTATCTACCTTCCATTGTCCCAGTTACCGACCCCGACATTTAAGAATTTGTTGAATCACAGTACCATCATACCTTCTAGAACATTGTTGAGACCGGGAATGTCTTCTCTAACCCACAACTATATGAGTACATTGTACATACAATAGATTATAAACAATACCCTACAGTACACTTAAGCAATGGCTGTGCTGTTAACGGACCAACTGTTCTTTTGCACCACCATACTCTTATTGAGAATATCCCAGTAATTACACACATAGCCACCGTGCATCCAAAAGTATAACCCTCACAGTAATACCCCGATTATTAGAGGCTATCTTGTGACTCCGCCCAGACATTTTAACAAACACTATCAAAATTCAAGAACACTGGGAGTCCTCTTGCATTATAACATGAGTTTATTTTTACGTATTGATCTATTGCACATGGCTTTACTCTTGAGTGCATATGCCAGTACTACACTGTCACATGATTTGAATGAACGTATAACAATCCCGAAGTCTCAGTGTTCGTCGCAAAGTACCTCCATCTTCCAGCGAATACCGGAACGGCCCATTCGGCCAGAGAGAAGTACTACGCTGGTAATGGCAGTTGTATAGCGCAACCCAACTAGTAAGTGCGGACAGCTATACTATTTATCAAGCAAGGTGCCCCACATATATTGAATAGATTATCTCTCGAAACTGTACTGTGTTAAATACTCCTGCAACGACGCTGTAACTGACGGTATAGACACTTGATCCCGTTTGGAAAACATGTTGACTAGAGTTAGAGGGAACGCTCTGGCGGTGCTGAGATCGAGGGCCGTAAGTGCTAGGCCAGTACTGCCAATGGCTTCGCAGCACAGGCTTGTGGCAATGAGAAAGCTGACGACCAACAGAGTGCTATTACAAGAGCAAAAACAGGATAAGAGCACTAGTGCTGTTGTAGATGAAAACTTAAGTTTCACTGATGAAGAAGTGGATGAATGGTTAAAAGACATAGAGGAATTAAAGACAGAATTCTCTGAGCGTGAGTTTCTGCCCGAAGTGTCATTGGCACCCCCAGGTCAAGCCAGAATAGACTTAGTCGAAGAAGCCATCAAGTCATCTCAGGAATTCGAACCATCACAAGAACAGCTGGAAGAATGGGAGGCCTTAAAAGATCAACCTATGCCGCAATTGAAAGATCCTACTGTACAACACGTCACAAATATGATCATGAGACATGGTAAGAAGGACAGGGCGCAGAAGATAATCTCTAGGGCCTTATATTTCCTACATTGTAAGACAAGAAAGGACCCCGTTGAGCTATTGAAGAAAGCCCTTGACGACATGGCACCATTAATGATGGTTAAAACTTTCAACACAGGTGTTGCTAAGGCCGCTGTGATTCCAGTCCCATTAAGCCAAAGACAAAGAAATAGAATTGCTTGGAAATGGATAGTCGAAGGTGCAAATAAGCGTGTGTCCAACGATTTTGCAGTAAGGTTGGGTGAAGAACTTGTGGCCGTCTATGAAGGGAAGAGTAGCGGCTTCGAAAAGAGAGATCAAATGCACAAGACTGCAATTGCACATAGATCATACATTCAATTGAGATGAAAACAGATATATAAACTACGTTACGTTTATGTATTATTCATATACTTGTATATAATAACGTGTAATTAAAATTCATCATAAATTTTTTGGAATTCGTGAACCCCATTATTTGGTAAGCAAAGCACTTGAGATGAAATCATCCCTCGATAGAAATTCTGTTGCTATAACTTTCATGGAGGTAAGCCGCAATTATTCCACATCCGCTTCCCATCATATCAAAATAGATGTCATAGACATCGAAACTTCTCTTGTTATGTGAAGCTATCTTTTGAAACAATTCACTTGCTATACCAGCAAACCCACAGCATATAACGGTGGCAATGATGTACTTGTTTACCTGATAGTAAGTTGTGGATTCAGCATTAGTTGTTCCATTTTCTAAAGGGATACGGTTCGTTACCATTTCAATATCGTCATTTGGAGATTGTATTGTTCTAAATCGCGGGAGATGAATATACTTCGATGCAACCATCATCACAACTAGCCACGACTCAACGGCAAACGCAACGAAGTGAGTTATCTTATCATGATTCCTAGTTAAGAATGTAAACCTCTCATCTGTAGTCAGGCCTAAGAAATAGGAAAATGGATGTACACATAAGCAGAGCCAGAAAATAATTCTTTCGTATTCTAATTCCTAGCATTATATTGTTGTTAGATCTGTTCTGGTTGAATTGAAGATATATTAATCGAATAGTAGGTTTATACATTAATGTTTTATATATCATATTTTTGTTTAGTTTTTTGAAGGTCATCGCGACCAAAAGGTTAACTTAATCATTCAAACAATTATAAAATGCTCATGTTTAAAAAACAATAAGGTACTTAAAGTGACAAGCAATAATGAACAAAGGTATATATTGTACTCAACATCTTTCAATAAGGGTGAGCTTTATGTAATATTACAACTTCTCAAACAGGATATTTGAGAGAGGAGGATAATTCAGAATATGAAGGTCATTAAGGTGCATGAAGTCGTCAGGAAAAGAGCGGAACATCTGCAAATGCATAAAAATCAGATTATATCAGATTCTCTTTCAGTTCTAGTACCATGTCATGCAAACCTTGCACTAAAGTTTCATCCTGATCGCGTAAAGCTGTGGACCCCATTGTGTCATCCAGTAGACTATTAATGTTACTCTTGCTCTTTTCAATCTCTTCTTCGAGTTCCGTGATCTCATCCTTAATCTTATTATTTAAGGCATTAACCTTTTGTAGCCTATTGTCAATTTTTGCCACTGTGTCTTTCCTCAAGGTATATAGATGTGCTGCCAGCAGTTTTTTACTGCTCAACTGATCCACAGCTGATAGACCCTGCTCAAGGTCCCTGTTCATAGGCCTTGCATTGCCTTCTTTCCTCTTGACAGTTACCAATGCCTGGCGTTTCCTTTCCTCCAGACGGCTCTGCGCTAGGGAGATCAGATCATCCAGTTCATCCAATTTCACCTTCACGTTCCGCTCTTCTAGGATGGCCTGGAACTCCCGCTCGCAGTACCGCACCATAAACTCAATCAGTTGCGCCTGGCAGTTCTCCAGGTGCGAGGACCCTTCCAGCGTGCTTGAGTACCGCGGGAAACAGGACACCACCCGCTCTTTGCTCTCCAGCTTGTGCACCGTCTGGGCCAACGCCCGGTCAAACACCTGGTTCAATCGCTGGTACCGTACTCTCTCCGCAGAAACCATTTGATATCTCCCCCTTTTTGATAAATCACCGTCTTCTCAACCGCTCAAGGTTAGAAATCCAGCCACCAGCCACACCACAACCTATACACTGCCAAGTTTATAGCCTCGAGGATGAGATGAGCTCGCAGCATTTGTTTATGCGATTGCAAAAATAAGATCCCTACATACGAAGACGGCGCGAAACGGAAACGCGAGAAAAACAAAAATCGATTTTCATGAGCTGGACGGCGCATCCCACAGATGCTTGTTGTGTGGGCTATCCACCTCTGGGAGCAGTATAATAGAGGCTGGATGCAAATGCTGTAATGTCTTTCACTTATCGCAGTTGTTATTGTATGTGCTCGGCGGTCAACGCCGAGCAATGTGCGTTCTTGTATAATTGCAGTGTATGTAGCTTGTTTGAGTTTGATGAGTCACCCTCTGAGCTGGGGCTGAGGAAGTGAAAAATTTTGGTTGAGATGACGTATTTTTTGGCAATGCCCCCATTGATCAACTGATAATATTTCACATATTTCACATGGGTGTTTCACAAGTGTTATATATTGGGTGGGACGACTGCGAACCATTTTAGGACTTTATAACTGTAACAGAGCCCAGCGATGTCTATGAAGAGTGTACTTAATGCGCAGAGGCTGATCCAGCTCTCGCAGTTCCATCCGAAGCTGCAGAACATATGGTACTTGGTCGCTGCAGTGACCTTCAGCGTGTGCAACCACCCTCAGGAGCTGCCCAAGTTGTACCACTACGCGTTGGCGTTGAGCAATGAGAATGCCGACATACATCGCATCACATTGGCTGGGAAGTGCAACGATATGGTTGACAACTGCATGCGGAGACCTGACCTCCGAGAATCCATTATCAATGAGGGATTCCAACAGCCCTCGATCCTGCACAGTACCATCACCCGCAAGTTCCGCGAGTCCATTCTGAAATCTGGTCCCTTAGCTGGACTTCCGAAAGCCATCAATGGTCTGCATAGCTTGAAAGAATACACTCCTTTGAGTTTACTTCCGAGTGTTTCCAGGGAGATCGACCCATGGCATGCGTCAGTGAATAACTGCAGACCGTACATGTCCAATGAAGAATCTAAAACGGGAACTGGTCGTGTTGAAGAGGACTTTGAGGACAGAGAGGTCGCCATGCAACGAGGTCTGAAACATTGGAACTCTATCTACAACAAAGTGTCCCAACGTATCATAAATAACATGAACTCGTCATACCCTGACCTATGGTACTACACTTTGGTGCACGTCTATGGACCTCTACTTTCTAATGATGAAGTATTGTCTGCTCAGGAAACCAGTTTCATTGTGATTGCAGCGTTGGTTCCTCAGGATGTTAACCCCCAATTGAAAGGCCATCTCAGAGGTGCTTTGAATATTGGCTGCGATAGAGAAGCAATTGAAGCTACAAGAAGCTTAGCCATCCTGGTTGCTAAATGGTGTGGTGTAACTTGGCATGCAGATATTGTTAAACTATGATAATAATACAATCCAAGATACTGTCATCGGATATAATTTAGGCATTAAGTATTTATATATAGAAGTGGATAAAAGACCAATATATTTATCGTTATAGATTAACAATGCAATTCTACTTTTTGCCAAAGAAGTCGAAGCTGAAGGCTGCAATTTTCTCTCCTAATGTCTTCACATTATCGGTACCTTCATTAGTGTCTTCCTTTGAGTTCTCATCAACGGTTACTTTAGATTCTACTTGTACCTTATCAAGATAGCCATTCATCTCACTGTTTCTTCTGCCAAATAGCTGCCACCACCACCTAACTTTACCTAGATCTGGTAAAATCCAATCATCTGATCCTTCAGGTATGCCTTGGTATGAAACATTTGTGAATTCCAACTTTCTAGAATTGAAGTAGTCCCAAACGCTATTAGTATTATTCCTTTGAGTATCCTCCATACGTTCTTTTTCATTATTGTATAAGAATGTACCATATTGACAAGAATAAGCATGATATAGTAATCTTCTTAGAAACCTCTCATTATATTCAAACTTTTCTGGGTTTTGGAGCAACAACTGGTATACACAATCAAGGAATTGCATAAAAACAGGTGATACAAATTTCGTGCTTGCTTTCTTCTTAGTTTTAGCATTTGCCGCTGTCCCTGAAGTATCAACTTCAGCTGAAGAATCACCATATGGTATACTTGTCTTGATTGTTTTGTTAAAGAAGTCCGTTGCGGAGTTTGAAAGCATCATCACACTTTTATTTAAGTTATCCTTAGCTGATCCATTTCCAAACAATGACGTCGAATCTTCCAAAGTTCGATCCGGCTCTTGTTCCGTGGTTCCTGTGGCAGCTTTACTCTTTCCGGTTAGTTTCTTATAACTTAATGTTACATTAGTTTTCAAACCCGAGGTATTATCATGAAATACTGCTGTAGAGCTCAGATGACCTAACCTTTCTTTAAACTTATGACCAAATGAAACCCAATCCTTTTCTATTAACACCATAAAACCTTCGAGTGTCCTGAAATATGGATCTAGACAAATCTGTACTAGAGAAGCCACTTGGGTTGTCCTATCCCAACCGTCTGAACAATGAAGCAGAATATTTGATTGGTTAAAAACCATCGATTTGACCATCATATCAGTTGATGAAAGTAAGAGCTTGACATATTTCAACCAATTAGCCGATTTGCCGGTCGACAAATACGCATCACTGATTGGCAAATAAATATCACCATCTGCTAGGACATTATCCACAAGTGAGTTTAGTGTATCTGACATTACGTGGATGTTGTCAATACCTAAAAACAGTCTTTGTACAGTCTTGTTGAAATTGTAGTTATCCATACTTTCTGTTCCTCCACCTAAAGCCATCTGTGCCAGCGCATTGGCAGTAGGTCTTGCATCCACTATAAGGTTCTTCTTACACTTATTTGACGCTTTGAAGAACGTCTGTATAAGTTTCTCATCCTGCAATGATCTCTGTTTAGTCACACCAGTCAACGGCTGCGAAGACCTCAGTAAGCAACATTGGGATTTCTTGTAGTAGTAGGCCAGTACTGGTAGTCTATTTTGAGACCGGAACTTCATTGCGTGCAGAAGCAAAGGGTCTGAAGCTAATGCAGGAACAACAAATTGAGCGGGATATGTCGGTATAGCCTCGTGATTGGCATTGATGTTGCTCACTCTCCAAGTAGGCTGCCCCTCTTTCGAGCCATCTAGATCGAGACCTTGTCGCAGGAACTCACTCTTCAGGTCATAGATATCCCAGCCTTTTCGAGTTAGCTTGGTTTCCAACTCGTTAGGTTTGTAGATGTATGCATACAGCTTGTGTGGGTCCTCCAGCACAGTCAAGTTCATCAAGGAGTCGTAGAACTCATTGGCTTCTAGCTCGATGAGAAAGTCCAGGGAGAACACGGTGAAGTCCTTACCGATGATTTTGACATTGGTCATGGACCACAGGTCCTTGTCGCCCACTGTGGCATTGATGTCATACCCTGGCACCGAGAGCAATGCACTCCCGTAGTTTTTAAACACAGAACCAATTAGGTGGTGCGCAAACCAGAACTCTGTCTTCAAACTAGGCGACTCGAAGATCAGGTGGTGCGTAGTCAGGTGCAGTGTCCCAACAGCTGACTTCCCTCGTCTATGCAACGTAACGTCATCGACTTTACTTATTTTGATGTACTCCATCACCTACACCTAGCTGTAATCGAGACCGATAATAATACTTAACTATAGACCTGATCTACAAGAATGGATTTCTTTCTAAGTTTCCATTCGACAATTGAGTAGGGACGTAGTGAGCCCCTCTCGTCACGGTTATTCTTTGACACATTCGTCTCTCTATCGCAACCTTTCAAGAGGAGACACAGAACCGAGACTGATGATCCTGATGATTCTGATGATTTCTTAAGTAGAAACAACACAGATTGTCTACTGTCCCAGGAGCATTGCGAACTGAGAGATCATTATGACTACAATCTGGATAGCATTCGGTTACAACTAGTTATGTATAACTCATTATAGCTTTGCCTTGAGGATGGGCCCGATGAGGCTAAGAAATACCCGCAGAGACTTCACAAGAAGCATAGGACCCTAGCGATAAAGGACTTCCTCGCTTCTGGTACCCATTAAAGGTCAGTTTTGACCGATTACGACTGATATGCGTATCAGTGACATAAACATGAGAGTTAAAGGCAGCTGATCGCCTGCAACTGCCAACTACAGATATAACAGTTTAAGTCCTCCAGTATTCTCTGAGGAGAACAGTGAACATTAGTCCACAATGGGGGGAGGGTGCTCGCTATATGCTTCCACTTTTTGGGCAAACATTTCTACACTTTCCCGCTACGTTAGGACTCTCAGCACGGACTGTGCGCCCGTTTAGCCTAAAAATGATGAAAAGGCCTTTAGTGCAGAATGTGACCGAAAACGGCAACTACAATGGTGCGTGTCCACGCGAGAAGGCAGTCCTGGCACTTAATGGCATTGGGGCAGGTACAAGCGATAAGAAAACGGATGGTCCTAACCAAAACCTGACTGTTAACGGAAGGTGAAAAATATTCTGCGCGCACCGCGATCCCGAGCTTTCTTATCGGTGTCAGTTAACGGCATGTGAACGCGACATCAGTCATAATGAGCTCATCGAGCACATCGAACCAGTGAGCCATTGTTCCAATTGGCAACTTTGGAAAAGTATATAAACGGGGCCATAGGATGCTGGAGTATTGCATGGATTGCTACAAACCTCACTATATTGCAATACCCTCACAACAACTTTTCCTAAAGAAATTACAGATCAAAACTTGCAAAAGACTATCATTGCAAATAATAAAATGACTATAACTGCGCAAGAAAATAGCATCTCGGCGTTTACGCTGAAGGACAAGTACAACCCACAACTGGTACAAGGCGTGAATAAAGTTCTCATAGTCGGTTCTGGTGGTTTGTCCATTGGCCAAGCGGGTGAGTTTGACTACAGTGGTTCTCAGGCAATCAAGGCTCTCAAGGAATCCAAGATAGAAACTATACTGATAAACCCAAACATCGCTACAAACCAGACATCGCACTCTTTGGCTGACAAAATCTATTATTTGCCAGTAACACCCGAATATATTACCTATATTATCGAAAAGGATAGACCAGACGCTATCCTGCTGACTTTCGGTGGCCAGACGGCTCTAAACTGTGGTATTCATCTTGATGAAACTGGTATTTTGGCCAAGTTTAACGTTAAAGTGCTGGGTACTCCAATTAAAACATTAATCACCTCTGAAGACAGAGACTTATTTGCATCAGCTTTGAAAGAAATTGACATTCCTATTGCCGAGTCCATAGCATGTGAAAATATTGACGATGTGCTTTCGGCTGCCAGCACAATCGGCTACCCTGTTATTATCAGATCTGCTTATGCTCTGGGTGGTTTGGGTTCCGGTTTTGCTAACAACCCAGAGGAGCTTAAGGAACTGGCATCCCAGTCTCTCTCTCTAGCTCCTCAAGTTCTTGTCGAAAAGTCCTTGAGAGGATGGAAAGAAGTCGAATACGAAGTTGTCAGAGATCGCGAAAATAACTGTATCACTGTTTGTAATATGGAGAATTTTGATCCGTTGGGCGTTCATACCGGTGATTCTATCGTATTTGCACCATCTCAGACTCTTTCCGATGAGGAGTTCCACATGTTGAGATCGGCCGCTATTAAGATTATTAGACATTTGGGCGTTGTAGGTGAATGTAATGTGCAATATGCACTTTCCCCTAACAGTTTGGATTACAGAGTAATTGAAGTGAATGCTCGTCTATCTCGTTCATCAGCATTGGCATCCAAGGCTACTGGTTACCCACTAGCCTATACGGCCGCAAAAATAGCACTAGGTTACACTTTACCTGAACTACCAAACCCTATCACAAAGACTACAGTCGCTAATTTTGAACCATCTCTTGATTACATTGTTGCCAAGATTCCAAAATGGGATCTAAGTAAATTCCAATATGTTAATAGATCGATTGGATCTGCAATGAAGTCAGTCGGTGAGGTGATGGCCATCGGTAGAAATTATGAGGAAGCTTTCCAAAAGGCATTAAGACAAGTTGACCCATCTATAATAGGATTCCAAGGCTCTGACGAGTTTGGCGATCAATTAGACGACGTTTTGGCCAATCCAACCGATAGAAGAATTTTCGCTGTGGGCCAAGCGTTAATTTTTGAGAACTACTCGGTGGATAAAGTTCACGATCTATCTAAGATAGATAAGTGGTTCTTATATAAGTGTATGAATATTGTCAACATATACAAAGAGTTGATGAAGTTAGTTGACATAAGTCAATTGTTAGAGAACAGCTTATTATTGCGTGCTAAAAAATTAGGTTTCTCAGACAAGCAAATTGCTATTACATTGACCAAGTATGCAGGTATTTCATCCAAAGAGCTAGATATTAGAACTTTGAGAAAGGCTCACAATATTACCCCATATGTTAAACGTATCGACACACTAGCCGCTGAATTCCCAGCTCAGACAAACTACTTATACACTACTTATAACGCAACAAAACATGACATAACATTTGATGACCATGGTATGCTTGTTCTCGGCTCTGGGGTTTATCGTATCGGTTCTTCAGTCGAGTTTGATTGGTGTGCGGTGAATACAGCTAAAGCTCTGAGAGAACAAAATTACAAAACTATTATGATTAACTACAACCCCGAAACAGTTTCAACAGACTTTGATGAAGTGGATAGATTGTATTTTGAGGAACTATCCTACGAAAGAGTATTGGATATTTACGAGTTGGAACAATCTGAAGGGTGTATTGTCTCAATGGGTGGTCAATTGCCTCAAAATATTGCTTTATCATTATATGAGTATGGATGTAAAATATTGGGTACAAGTCCCAAAGATATTGATAATGCTGAAAATAGACACAAATTTTCTTCTATTCTAGACTCTATCAATGTCGGACAGCCAGAATGGAAAGAATTAACTTCAGTGGAAGAGGCCAAGACATTTGCCAACAAGGTGAGCTATCCAGTGTTAATCAGACCTTCGTACGTGCTATCTGGTGCTGCTATGAGTGTTGTCAACAATGAACATGAACTAGAAGATAAACTAACATTAGCTTCAGATGTCTCACCCGATCATCCAGTCGTGATGTCCAAATTTATTCAGGGTGCTCAAGAAATTGATGTAGATGCTGTTGCATGTAATGGTGAACTACTAGTTCACGCTATTTCTGAACATGTAGAAGATGCAGGTGTTCACTCTGGTGACGCCACATTAATTCTACCTCCTCAACATCTTTCTGAGAACGTAAAGAGTCAATTGAAGACCATTGCTAAAAAGGTTGCAAAGGCATGGAACATCACAGGTCCTTTCAACATGCAAGTTATCAAAGCTGGCGAAAATGATCTGAAGGTTATTGAATGTAACATTAGGGCATCAAGATCTTTCCCATTTGTATCTAAGGTTTTGGGCGTTAACTTTATCGAAGTTGCTGTCAAATCATACTTAGGGGGTGAACATGTTCCTGAGCCTGTAGATCTGATGGCAAAGCACTATGATTATGTTGCAACAAAAGCTCCACAGTTTTCTTTTACAAGATTAGCTGGCGCAGACCCATATTTAGGAGTAGAGATGGCGTCCACTGGTGAAGTTGCCTCCTTCGGAAGAAATGAGCTTGAAAGTTATTGGACTGCTATTCAAAGTACCATGAATTTCCAAGTACCACTACCACCATGTGGTATTCTTCTTGGTGGTGATCTATCAAATGACAAACTAGGTAATGTTGCAAAAGTTATTGCTCCATTAGGCTATAATCTCTACTGCACACACAAAGAGTCACAAATCTACTTCAAGAAGTTTAATGTTGACACTGCCATCATCGAATTCCCAAAGAATGATAAGAAAAGATTAGGAGAGTTGTTCCAAAAATATAAAATCAAGACCGTTGTTAATCTTGCAGCTAAGAGAGCTGACAACACAGACGATGAGGATTACATTATGAGAAGGAATGCAATCGATTTTGGCATTCCTCTATTTAACGAACCAAATACATCTGCTTTGTTCGCTAAAGCCTTATCTGCCAAATTATCTGAAAAAATAACAACTTTAACTTCCAAGGATATTGCTATCCCAACTGAGGTACAATCCTGGGATGAATTTGTTGGATTCAAAGTCATGTGAATAGTTTTACGTTAGCCATACAAATACGTGCCTACTTTATCCCTGAGGAACTGTGGATGTACACTACAATACCTGATCATGGAAACAAAAACAATAACAAACAGACATAACTGCATTAATATATATATAAAATAAAAAATAATAATATAATTCCTAATTTATAGAACCATTAACAACAAAACATTTGCATTCTATTAGATTCCAATTTTCCTACTGAATTTCTTTGTATCCAACTGATTTACATGTATTTAGTTTCGCTGCATCAAATTCTCGGAAAAACAAATTGCACTATTAATCCAGTAGAAAGGTAATAGTACCAATAGAAGCCAATGTATATCATAAATTTAGTGACGGAACAAAGAGTTGTATGGCACAAGACCATCCCAAATACAAAAGTAATTATTGGTACCAATTCTTATACTAGCCTGTGATGACTGCAACCAATGATTACTGTAATGATGACCCATATGAGACGTTCTACTTAGACCAACAAGAAAACCAACCTACTGCCAATACGGTTTGTGAGGACCATGCGAGCCTTATCTATGAGAGAAGCCTACAACCAGAGAAATATCCTGTCTTGGCACCGATTGCGAAGAATCCTAATGCTCTCAATGGTAAACGTTCAAATGCATCTGATGCCAGTGAAGACATGAAAAGAAAAAGACCATAAATATCAAGTACATGATCCACACGCCAGCTCTATTTTATATGAGATTAATTATTACCTAATCAATTTGCAAAACCATGAATCATTGAGGTGATAAATGCCATATACCTCTAGAATCCTGTACAACCTGTAAGAGTTATGAAGTAATTTCTATGTTCATACATATGCAGAAGTTCTTCAAGATTGCTGTTCATACCTAATCTTTCAGCTTTCTCAGTGGTAACAAGGTTGTTGTATCCAATGTATGTTAAGTGTTGAATATTGTGTGGTAATTCCCTAGTGCTGATCACAACCTCCAGTCCTGCATGATGGAAGAAAGGAGGTATCATAGGAACATAGTCATTTTCGTGTACAACCCTAATATAACCAGTGGCACTACTTAAGCATGATCCGTACTCTGCAATAGCATTCAACAATCTGGTATTGAAAAGGTCATCAACCCATTCCTTCAAATCCCTATTAAAGATCTTTGGTTGTGCGTATGTGATAACCGAGACCCGATATCCTCTCAGCTTCAACTCAATACCAGCCAATGCTGCTAACGCGGCACCTAGCGAATGCCCCACACTAACTATATGATAATCAGGGTAGTTAGTAATGATTTTTTGCACCTTAGCAAGGAAATGCTTACCCAAGGTCTCCAAAAACCTTGAAAAGCCTTTGTGTACTTTACAATTTGTACATTCTTTAATAACTCCGTGACGAACTAAGTCCCAATACTCATTACTACTAACAGGATAGTATTCTTTAGGATAAGTTTCAAAATCACTTTGCCAATCCTGAGCTGTAGTGGATGCTCTAAATGCTAAGATTATTACTTTCTTTTCATGATCAACAGCCAAGTATCCTGTTCCAAGTTCATTTTCTTCTGCCTCCAACACCAAAACAATCCTAGTTTGGTTATAGGTTGGATTTTGCGAAGGATCAGAGCAAAAGTTCAAATAACTTGGACATCCTTCATCATCAAGAGTCTTGTTTTCTCGAAGTAACTTTTTGTCTATACAGTTACAAAGCCCACATGCTTTACTGAAATATACAAAGCGTTCATACACTTCTTCGCCAATGTGAATCTGTTCAGCCTCATTCTCTAACGCTGCTGTTTTTGTAGCAACTTCTATGGGTGAGTTGTAATCATTCAATGATGAAGCTTCAACTATGATCCAAGTGCCAAACCACAAACGTTGAGCCAATGTCAATATGTGCCACAACAAGACTGTTTTCATTATCTTTCTATCAGATTATCGTCAACGTATTTATTCTTCAACTATACTGATATCAACTAGGATTAAATGCATAGAAAACTGTAGAAACATTGCAATCAATTACCATGTTGTAAGTAAAATGTGTGTGCCGGTATGAAGTTAGTCGTAAGTTTTCATTTAGATATTTTTCACCGCCAAAGCCTTAGGCATTTTTTGAAATGTGTCACAAAATTAAAAACAAAAGAGCATACCGTCTATCAATGATTAAATATGTACAATAATATAGTAAATATAGTGATGATATTAAGTCTTGACCCTGCACTGTAATAATAATTCACGCAATTTCCAAGATAGTTATCATTAAAGTAGCCAGAGCCCACAATGAACACATAGTAATTCCTAAATATTTCATGTTTTTAGAAAGAACTTCTCGTAGCCGACCCTTAGAAGCAAAAATGCAAACCAGAAATGCACATTGGAACTCCAATACCAAACTGCACACCAAAAACTTTAGATTGTTAGTTTTTGTTGTATCTAGGTTTGCCTGTCTCTGGAACCACCAATTTCCTTGACCTTTGTGTACAAATAGCATAGAGATTAAACCACTAAACCCAATACCTACCATTGAATTTAGTAACACACCACCAATACAAGAAGTGCATGCTATCATAAAAAACTTGGTTGCAACGAGAGTTATATCACTGTCACCATGCGGCATTTTCTTATAAAGCTTGCACATAGCAATATTGGAGATCAGATCACTGATGGAATTTCCCCATGCAAACACAGTTAAACCAAGGATAGCAGGAGAGATACCCGATTGCTTTTGATATAGTTCAAGAATTTCTATCACTGAATTAGCAGTAGAAGATATCCACAAAATCGAATTGACTATACCAAAAGTTAGCAGAATAAATTTGAGAAGATCGCTATACCAGATCAATTCTCTTCTTTTCCTTAACTCTTCGTCATTGTTACTTCCTAGTGACTCAGTTAGCACTAAAGAAAATCTATTGAACTGAGATAAACTTCGACTAAATTGAATCACGAGTACAGCACATGTGAAAGAAAATAATCCCGGTAAAATAAGAAAGGGGGACCACATTGACCTCTCTAATAAACTTGATATTAATAAATATGTCAACACGGGGGAGAACACTAATTGTAACAGCAATACCGACAAAGTGGATTTTTTGTATTTAAAAGTCCCCGTTTTTTCACTATATTCAAGTATATCATCAGGCTGAGGGCAAGTTAGCCTGAACAATAAAACGAACGGGACGATCAAAGTAGATATGATTTGATCAGGAACCGTTTTCTTAGAATATGATTTCATGTGAGGTACTACCTTCAAAAAGTATTTTTCGGCTATTTTTAAAAATCTTCTCTCATCAGCAGCATCTATAATTGACTGTGCTGTACTTAGCTCCCTTTGTATTATATTCTGTGCATCACTGCGATGATCTTCTGGATTATCATAGTAGCGACCAAATTCAATTGGCGAGCTCTGTGTTTGTCTTTCTCCCATCATCTGACTGTTAACTTGAGGATTAGGATCTGAAAATGGTCTCTCATGAGAATCACTGTGACTTGTAGAGCTTTGGAGCTCGTTTCTTATACTTTGCAATTCGGCATCGGGGGTCGTTGAGTTTTCTAACATGGACAAGAGACTGTTAAAATCCATTGGTGCCAGAACATTTGGTTTTAATGTAGATTCTAGACCACCAAATGTCTGATATTCCCTTTGAATGCCATCGACAGCCCCTTCTTCTAACTGGTTCACATCACTAGATTCTGAATCATGAGAGTTCCACCTAGAGAATTTAATCTTATGTAAAATATAACCCACGTATATTGAAAGCATAGAGAAACAATTCCATATTGTAATAGAATCTCTCAATGTGACATAAAGCATCATTGTTAGAGCCAACCAGGTGTAGAATAAATCATACAGTATATTGATTCTCTGAGGTGTGGTAATTTCAATTGTAACATCACCCATTAAGAAGAATATAGAGCCCACAACAACACATAATATGATCCCACACGCACCTAATACTTCCCCCACTGATAGATTGGCAGCCACATTGAATGATTCATCGGAGCTGCTTGTCCAACTCATTAAATTAGAGAAAAGGTCTGGGGAAGAATTACACCAGGATAAAATAATAGCCATCAGCATACCTGTTCTGGTACTATTTGACCTCAAATTACCACTTGAATCTGTAATCTTTGCAACATTCGGGCAGAGGAAATCGGATGCACACACACCAAGAAGCACGAAGCATAGTAAAATGTGTAGAACGCTACAAAGCATCAATCCTATCGAAAGGCCACCATCTCCATAGAGTTCATGTGGATGTATCAGAGATGAAAGTCCCATAGTTCTGTAATAGTAATCGAATTGCTGTTATAATTGGTGATGAGGACTCTAATGTATTAAAAACTCCCCAGTGGTAACACCAGAATCAACTATATTTTATCAATTCACTTAATAAATCCAAGTCTTCCAAATTGAACTACCAAAACTCTTTCTTCGGGTTTGATTTAAACCTTGAGGTTTGTTATATTAGAGTTTCGATGGTGCATCGATGGTGCATCGATCGCTCAGCCTCAGGTATGTAGCAAACACAAAAAGAGAAATGTATCAAGGATATAACTAGAGCTAACTCAGTGCTTAATCAGTAAATAATACAACTTACCGGCAACTATTATCTTTGATAGCCATGGAGGGGGGAAGGCATCTTAGTTTTATTTATATTGTGCAGGTGTGCGTATCAGCTGCGATTTTTAAGGTTTTGGTCATATTTAGCAATATGTCGATCTCACGGTTTTTGACGATTTGAAGTGCGCCATCATAGAGTAGTAGCCACGAATGCGAGACTATTGCCATTGTTCTATAAATGATACAAGAGATGTATTAAATTTGTATGGTAATATACAGACGTTTTCAAATTAAATATTTAAGTTAGAGAATCTGAAGTGAAGTTGTAGAATTAAGCGTATTCAATCTTTTCCTTTGGGTAAGATGGACCGACCTCTTGGATGGATAGAGCAGCCAACCATTGACCCATGTCAATGGATTGCTCTAGAGACTTACCTTGAACCAAACCGGCCATGAAACCACCAGCAAAAGCATCACCAGCACCGTTGGTGTCAACGATCTTACTGCTGTCAAGTGGCTTGACTGGGAATGACTTGTCAGAATCCTTGGTGACTAGAACGGTTGGCTCAAGACCATGGGTGAAGACAACCTTCTTTTCAGAAGAGTTACCAATGATTTCCTTTGCAATGGCAACCAAATCAGTCTTGTCACAAGTTAGACCAAAGGCTTCAGCGTAAGAGGCAGCTTCAGATTCATTAGCAACAACAATGGTAACGTATGGCAGAACCTTGACAAGAGCGTCCTTGAAGAATTGTGGAATGAATGGGGCACTCAAGTTCAAAACAACTGGCTTACCAGTTTCCTTGGCGTGCTGACCGATCTTAACAATGGCATCTGGGGAAACAGTCAGATGGAAACCACCGATGTAGAACATCTTAGCACCAGTAACTTGGTCCCAGTGCTTGTCCAAATGTTCTGGCTTGAAATGGTTAGCAGCACCCAAGTCGGTAACCAAAGATCTGTTGTGACCAGTAATCAAAGCAGCACACTTACCGGTGCTGATGTCCTTTTGAACTTGGTACAAGGAAATTACACCAGCTGCTTCGTTTTCTTCCAAAAGCTTCTTGGAGTATTTGTCCTCACCAACAGAGCCAAAGTAACCTACTTGGCCTTTACCTAGCACATAAGCTGAACCTCTAGCGGTGTTTTGACCAGCACCACCAGCAACGTACTTGACATCTGGGAAAGTTGGTAGTTCTTCGTAAATGGCAAATCTTGGGTCAGTGGAACCAGTCTCCAACAGAACAGCGTCATTGGCGTTCAAGTTGTACTTCTTTAAGTAGTCATCATTGACAGTGGCTTGAATATCAAGCAATGGGTTACAAAGGCAAATTAGAGATGGAGACATGTTCAAAAGCTTAGTTGAGTATCTTGCAATGGATGTTCTTATCATTGACTGAAAGTTAAGAAATATATAAGAGACAAAAAGATCAAAATCTTATATCTAGCAATGAGATTCACCAACATCAAATGAAGATACATAACTGTCCAAGACTATTACCAGAATTTGATTGCAACTAGTTACAGAGCAATACTCAACCCGGAATATGGACATCGGATTTCCCGGCACACCATTGTATCGGTTTCTCTTGCTGAAAAAAAATGCACTAAAACTGTGGGTGATATTCTCGAGGAACGATTCAATGCCATTACCATGAGTTCAACTTACTTTTTTTTTGTTTTTTTCAACCAAATTTTTCATCTTTTCGTTTCTCCACACATCATTTTACTTTACTGTCATTATCAAAAGACAATTACGGTTACTTAGTCTTGTATCATGGTCATGTCCTTCGGGATTATATTTTTGGAGCCCTCTATCAAATACAAACCCTGCTATCCGCTTGCACTATTATAGTTAGCCTTACAGATAACTTTGCTGCACCGGATCGTCAATTTCAGAACAGTTTTTCCTCTTGTTGTTGGAATAGAAGCAGCATTGGAATGAAATTATAACGCCAAGCGGATATAATAGCAATAGTAATAAAATGCCCAAAAATAAAATTAAATTAAAGATTAAATGCTAATATATATGAAAATCCGATGTGATATGCTTTATATTTGATGTAGAAATTCAGACTTTAACTACCGAAAAATTGTCCTAGAATTAATTTATTAGAGAGCTCTGTGATAAAACGGTCAAAACCGGCTAACTTTCATCATAATAAATTAAGTGGTCTTATTTTTTCTTTAAGTACAGGCCAAAAGGGGGAACTGAAAAATGCCCAAGATAACTTATTCTATCACGTATTAAACTCAGGTCTTGGTACTGGTAATCTACCTCTATCAACAACAGGACCCGAGGATGTAATGTTCTTATCTAATGCAAATTGTGAAACCCCCAAATGATCAAGACCATTACTCCGTTTTGTATTTGGTCTATAGGATAGCAGCGCTGCGATATCGCTACATAATTGCTTGATCAAGACAGAATTATATCCGACCTGGCCTTTATTATTTCCTTTCAGTGGATCCCAGTTTTCAGAGAGGAATGCCAAGAGAGTCTTTAAGCTATCCAATACATTGCTTCTTTCATTATTGGAGTGAAGTGCCCTTGTGAATAGTGTCTTGACTAATTTTAGTAAATCAATTTGAATCAATAAACTGTTACAATAAAAACCAAAGAACGCCACAATTCGTTCATAGAATTGTTCTTTCAAAACTATCCGTTGACAGACATACTCAAGCTGTTGGACCATGCAAAGCTTCATAAATTTTACCACGTAATTACCGAAATTGCTATCATTTTCAGGGAATATAAAGAAACAGTCAACGATATCATTCATATCTACCAGAACGTTTTCCTCTGAGAACAATAATTTATCAGAATGCAAGACCATAAGTCTTTCACCATTCCTATTTCTTTGATTGCCACGCCTATTGAAGGTATTGACGTTTCCTGTATCCTCGTTTTGATGAGAAATAAACTGTATACAATTTAAAACTATCTCAATACCTTCATAAATGAACTCTCGTTTACTAAGGAATTTTGTAGCAATTGTGATCAGCGAAGGTGAGATACTGATGTTTTTGTTACCAGATAATATTTGATTATTATGCAACGATGATAATAGCTCGTTGGACATCCTCATCAAAACCAGAGATGCCTGACCCATGACCTGTCTGCCATTTTTGTCAGAAACCGTGTCTGCAACTCTTATGCAAAATCTGGTATAACAATCATCGGCCAATAATTTCAGTAATCGTGGCTTATTATTATAGGTGGTGTAATAAAATGCTCTATTGAAATATTTCCAAACATGAATATCCATCAATGAGCAAAAATATTTGCTCCTTAAAAACTCTTCCATCCATAAAAATACATTCTCAGGAACAATAAACCCGTTATTATTACTTGACAAAGCGTTTGGAGGATTAGATACACCAGATGGATAACCTTGAGATTTCCCACTCAACGTCCTCGTTGGGGATAGTGGTGGTGATTGGGTTTTCCATGAACTTACGGGTGATTTAGTAGGTGAAGAACTTAGAGAAGGTGTATTCCCAGTATTGGAACCCGTTGTAGAAATGTGATGTGAGTGAAAATTTAATAACATGGCTGAGTTATTTGAAGTTCCAGAGTTCAAGTGAAGAGATCTCAAGATGTAAAACACCGACTTGAATATAACGTACATCACTTGCGAATCCAATAAGATTTTCTGATTTGAACTATTATAATTATAGTTCACAATATTCTTTAAGATTTCCAGTTTGAATTCTTTACTTCCATAAGTGGAAATTTTAAGTAAGATAGATTGTGCTTTTCGAGCTATCAAGTTTTCTAGAATGATATCAATTGGCAAATTAAAATTACACCATTTACACCAACTTTGAATACTCATAAGTTCCATATGCTTGTTTATAATTGAAAGTACCAGACTTCCATTTTTGTAGTCCCTAACATATGGGATGATACCTGCTCTTATCAAATCATCAACAAAATCATCGACAAAGAAAATGCTCAGTAATTTTTCATAATGAAATAGACTAGGTAACCCACCTAGTTGAATGAACTTTCTTTTCAACTTACTTTTGTTTTTTTTTTCATCGTATTCGAAAAACTTATACAAATTTAATTCATGATTTGATGGTGCTAGATGCTCCCTAATCATATCTTTCTTATTCATAGTCAGTTCAATCAATGTCAACGCCAACATATCTATAGAACATTTTTGGAAAAAATAATCCACATTTTCAATAGATTTCCCAGATTTAACGATCTGTAAAAGATTGTCCTCATCTAAAGATGAGTTTTGTAGAAAATCTGCATTACCCTTATTTCTATCCATTGTAATTGGAGTAGAACTTCTCTCCAATTGACTTTGAATAACAATATTATTATTACTTCTCGCTTGTTCGTTCTTAATGGGATCATTTCCTTGATTTCCTTGATTTCCTTGATTTCCTTGATTTCCTTGATTAACCTCTGATATGTTAAGAACATCAGGAATAAATTCATCAGAAGGAATTTTAGTTTTAACTAAATCCTTTTTAGATGGTGATGATAAATTTAAATCCTTTTCTTCAAAATCATCATCCCAACAAAGGTCGGAATCTTCAAATTTCTCCTGATAAAGATTTAATTTTTCAACACTTGGTATCACTTGTTTATCCATGGTAGAGTCTTTGGAGTTATCGTTTTCTAACCAATTATGTTGTAACAATTGAACTGCTGTGGGTCTCTTGTACATGTTTTTAGCAAAACACTGCTGTAAGAAATCCTTAGCACCTGAGGACAAGCTACTTGGAGGGAAATAAGAATCATTTTCAATGGCATAGTAAATATTCATATCTATCAGGTTATGAAAGGGTGGATTGCCTGTTAATAACTCCACAACTGTTGCTCCAAGAGACCATATATCACTCAAAGTTGATGCACCACGATTACCAATAATCTCGGGAGCCATCCAATTTAGGGAACCTGCTAAGGTCATAGCAGTGTTGTTAACTTTAGTGGAGACACCAAAATCTGCCAACTTAACAACATTTTCGGAATCCAGTAATATATTTGCTGCTTTGATATCTCTATGGATAACACCTTGTTCATGTAAATAGTTTAGCCCGTTTAAAGTTTGTCTTACGTAAGGCTTGGCCTCGTGTTCACTCATGGGCCTGTTTCGTGAGATCAAGTTCTTCAAGGAACCCTTTGCGCAGTACTCAAGAATGATGTATAGGTTATGTTGTTTTTGAATGAAACCGTGGTATTTGACAATGTTTATGTGATTCAGATTCTTCAAGAGGTCAATCTCCGACATAATATCCACCAATTCATCGTCATCCTGGTAGTTCACCTCTTTTATGGCTACTTCCTGCGCAGTTTTCTTATTGGTGGCTTTGTAGACAACACCATACGACCCTCTACCTATAATCTGTCGCAGTTGGTACTGCACGGACTTATGTTCTTTCCTGAATTGCTGTGCGGGAGTCACACTTATACGATCAGCCATTCTCCCTTTTAACAAACCTTCTCTCTTTTATCCCAAAGTAAAAAAAAAATCAGGAACAACCAAATAGCAAAAAAATAAAATAAAACAAAAGTTGCAAGCGCCTATAAAAATAAATGAGAAACTGGGGTAAGGAGTGAAAGACCAGTTTATAACGCCAGGTATTTGGGGGAAGGGGGAGGGGGGAAACT
>ERZ1036435.299-NODE-299-length-29832-cov-11.288041_pt1 | contig 29832 bp, 15 predicted proteins | sample MGYA00514223_ERZ1036435 | MGnify/ENA primary metagenome ERZ1036435 (study PRJEB33795, sample SAMN09464927) | human gut metagenome | host: Homo sapiens | place: USA: Stanford, California | collected 2016-08 | study: EMG produced TPA metagenomics assembly of the... | reverse complement strand
GCTTATGGGAAGAACATAATTTTGATAAAGACAACAGTATTTTGTCACCACGAGGAATCAAAGAGGATTAATTTATCGAGGTATTCGGTAGCATGATGTAATAGCGTGTTAGTGTTGATAGTTGTCTGAGGAGATTAATTCCGATGTTATTGATGTCACAGCTAAACTGTTCTTGATGAAAACCCTCAGGCTGTTATTATTAATTAGTCCAATAGATTAGACAAAATGATTATGTAGGAATTTTGATATCAGCAATGATAATGACAAGATCACGATATTTATTTGTTTGCTGAAATTGAATAGAGTTCCATAGCACAATACAGGAATTCTACGCATTAGTAATGATAATAAAAGCAAAGGTGTTCCATAGAGGCAAAAACCGAAATCTGTGAATATTTTTATACATGTAGATTAACCGGTATATGAAGATTTGCGGTTGAAGTGAGACATGCATATGGAAAACGTTTGTCTCAAGTTGAATTATAGATTTTCCTAATGTGGAGCATTTTGTTTTTTTAGTACGTTATAGGTTATGTGTCAGAGGAATGGAGATTTTATCAGTTCACTGTTATGGTAATGCAACTTTAATGCAATAACTGTGGTATAGAAAGAATTTAAAATTTTGCATTTGTAGGATAGAATTCCAGTGCTTTATCATTGTTGTACAAACAAATTTGTGTTTTACTTGGATAGCTTAAATAGTCATATTGGGGTAAAATGTTTCAATACAAGCAATAATAGTGTTGACTTTTGTAAAATCTACCTTGAATTACTAAAAACTTTTATTTTCCACAGATATTAAGTAAGAGCCTGAAGTTAACGTTTTGGTATCGATGTTGCATGATAATAAGAGAGAAATAGATGTATGAACACATTTGACTATTGATGGATCGATATTCCTGATCCCCAGTATCCCAAAAAGTCATTCTTTGACTGGTTACTTAAATCATCAGTTGGTAAATGGAATAAATCGTACGGTAAACGCCTCAAATTCTATAATCAGCATAAACAAGACTTTCTCATTATCCTTGATTCTTTTGACCATATATTCAGTTTTGGGCTCAAATGTGTCTGCATTTGGTCAGTGTGAGACTACAGCGAATAGCAAAAGTGATATATTCTCAATAGGAACCTTAGCATAGAGGGACATGGGTATTGAATTTTTGAAAGATAAAGTGAACCAGCCCAATATAAGAGAATTAATAAATAATGTATTGCATTATGATGTGGATTTAGATTTAGATATGAGAATATTTTTTAATCAATCGACTTATAAAGCATTGATTATAATGTAAATCACATTTCTGTTCGATGACTTTCTAAAAGGCAATGCTATATTCTATATTACGTACTGAGTTTATATAGACGGAATGAACAACCAAATGATTTCAGACATGACATAGTTATTGGACGATTGTTTGATAAGGGTTGGAACGTGTTACATGGTAAAATTATAACACATACAGATGTTGGCTTACCAGATAATTTTAAGAGTAGAGTAGAATTGCGTTATCGAGAATGTAACCTATCAGACCTTTGCTTTTGGAAAGACGATGGCAATCAAATTAACTTGGAGAACGATGTTAATGAATGAGTTTTGAAATTACAAAACTTAGACCCCATGTAGATCTGAAGAACTTGATACATTAATATCAGATGTTTTTATAGCATTTCCGCATATAATCAAGGCTATGTCTTTGTCCTGCTAGGGTAAAAATTACATTGATCAAATGATGTCTTTGATAGCAAAGAAAAGCTGACCCTATCCTGGTTTATAGTGAACGACCTGATTTGGCAAATTCTAACAAGCGCTTTTTTTGGCAATGCCTTTTCACAAGCGTATTACAACTCTCGAATTATTTATTTCTAAAATGTTTGCAAACATAATCGATGACAATTGGAAAATTAAGCTTCATGATATGATAGAGAATGATTTCCAAAATGACTGTCTTCTTAGTACAAATGCCTTCCTCGTTGACATAAATAGTAGGGCTAACCATAAACTTCTTTGCCAAACAGAGCTGGCGTTGTGTAGTATTGATTTACATCTGAATTAGTAAACGGTTCCATCTAACTACGTTACATACGTTACATATTATATATTCCTGTGTACATTTATTGCTGATGTACCCTGGTACCTATCTCAAAGAGCTCCATTTATCAAGGAATATTTGGATTTATTTGGAAGAAGTAATGAATAATATCAAGCTTCCAAATACAAAAAGAACAAAAAGAAACAAGATAGGCTAATTATATGTAAGGTAATGAAGAAACCAACTATTTCCGACTATATGTTAATCACTGGCATAAAGATAATTATAAAACTATAGTTACTCCGACCCACTTTGCGGGGGAAGAATATTCCGTATCTACTAAGGAACTCAATTATGCTCGCAAAGCACCTTCGCTCATATGTGACAAGTAACATTGACAATCGATACGGAATAACATACCAAGAATTCTCTTGCTGATATGCCTCAAATGCAACATAGCAGATAGTCGATTGTCGATCGTCTACCCATTATCCACCCCACTCCTCTTCATACACATTAATCCTCTTTTGTTTTTTTTGGCGATGCTCGATTATCAAGCTCCGAAGAGGAACACTTCTTTTTCTTCTGAAGAAGAAAAAAATTCGTGTTTAGAAAGGAAAACAAACCAGAAAATGGAAGAGGACAGCCTTTTTACATGTTGATCAGTTTATTTATATCTCGAATAAAAGCTGAGATTGGATTCAATTCATATACCGAGACATAGTATCCTGTGTGTAAATCTTTCACGTTACACTGCTATAGTGAATACCAGGTGGTAATTTGTTTATACAAGGACTGTTGACGGCAAAGCTGTTGGTTGCAGATTTTATCTTCTGGATCAAAACTCGCTAATAATAAGGGCCAAATCTCACCTGTTACCATAAATTAGAGAAGACGAGCAAGGGTATATTATTAACTGGCGTTTCGATATACAATTTTAAATTGGCACTCAAGAATCAAGGTATCTAATTGATATCAAACACGGCCCCATTAACTTCTGACCTCTATCATTGAAAAATTAGTAAAACACCGATACCTTATATTGTTGCAAACTTACAAGACCTAAAGTTAGCCATAACTAATATATGACAACCTCATGGTTAAAGGAAATATGCATAGTTCTGTGAATATTGTTAGTACTGGAACCGTTCTGCAGGATAACCATTCTCACATTAATAAAAAGATATGCTCCCATTGTGATAAACCTATTAATATCGATAAGACCAATCGAAAACCGGCACTTAAGGCTCTCGGCAAATATTTCCATGAGGAATGTTTTGTTTGTCACGATTGCTCAAGACCGTTAAGGCCCAAATACTTCCCCTTCGATCATCAACACAATGGTAATGTCGAAACCTTATTGCTTTGTCAGTATGACTATTTTAAGAGAAATGGTCTCCTCTGCCATGTCTGTGATGAGCCTTTGCGAGGACTATATTTTACAGCGTTTGGGAATAGATATGATGAAGAACATTTTTCGTGTACCATCTGTAAGACACCATGCGGAGTAAAAAAGTGTTTTATCCATGATGACCAGCTATATTGTCGATTTCATTTCATGAAGTACTTTTCCAAAAGATGCATAGGTTGTAAATTTCCTATATCAGATCAGTATATTGAATTCCCAAAAGGCGACCAGGTTTTATGTTGGCACCCTGAATGTTACGGTATTCACAAATACTGGCATGTAGATTTATCATCCGATACACTAAACCTACCTGAAATACCAAAATTAGAATTTAATCCTACCATTTCTACCGAAAGCAATTATAGTGAACAGGCTTCTAACCTAGATAAACAGATGCAGGCATTTTCGTTTATCCTAAATAAGACATGGTCGATACTGTATAGATTTGAAGAGGAGGCTGCGTCATGCATATCTGACATGTTCCAATCATTAACAATATCTGATCAAAAGAAGGGTGTAGAAGCGACTGCCTTACTAGTTCTTAAGACAGGGTGCTTATTTAAAGGACTTGATAGTTTAAACATATTCCAAATAGATACTCAACAGAAAGATCTACCCCATACACTGCCCAGTTACAGAGAGTCACTTGATTTTAAACCAAATTACTTGAAACTTCCAAAAAACTTATCAAAGAAGCTTATGATATACTTACAATTTCTCCGTAAACTGAATCAAGATGACAAAAAAAGTTCATTGAATATATCATTATGCATGTCTACAATAACTGGACTTGCGCAATATTTGAAGTTACTGACCAGATATGGTCTCCATATTGCCTTAGAAAGAAATAGATATCTAAAAACTGTTAACCCGTTAATGAAGTTTCTCAAAGAAGTTGAGAAAAATGAAATTTTTGATAGTGATCCATTTCGTTACATTAATATCCCAATTAATACCAATGATAATTGTGTTAGGTGTCAGACGTACATACAGGATGAGTGTATTCAGTTCAATGAATACAGATGGCATCTCAAATGTTTTAGCTGTAATATTTGCTCAGAATCTATCAAACCTAGTGATGTTACAGATGCAACTTTTAACAAGGAAAAAATGTTTATATTATGTTCACGGTGTTCTGTTGATGATGAAGTATCTGTACCAGGATTCAAATATGTCACAAACTTAAGCCAATTGATTTTTCTTCTAAAAATTGCCTTGGTTAAAACAAAGACAGTGATGGATTTACAAAATAAGGATAATAAAGTAGCAAACATATATGAAAATGGTAATGTACCATCGAAATTTTCCATGGAGCAAACCTATATTAGGACATTAAATGATGTAAAAAGGCTGAAATCAAGAAGGGAGAGTATACGTGTTTCCAACGAAAAGAAGGAAGCTCGCAAGTCTGTTGTATTAGAGATACCTGAAACTGAACTAGGTTCAGGAAAACGGGAAGATAAAAATTTAATTATTAAAACTGATACTCCAACTGAAAATAGTGGCCGAGATGAGCAACTATTTGGTAATAATAAAACGTTGACACTAGATGATATTTCAAGAATCGTTGCTGCAGAACAAGCTCGTGAATTGCGTCCAAATGCATTTACTCACTTTAAAACATTGGAAGATGGTAGCGATGAATTTAATTCCAATGAAAGGAAGCGAACAGGTGTATATTACTCGGAACTTGATAAAAGTGCACTTGTGACATTGAAATATATTAGTTTATCATTGCTAATGAGTGATTTAAAAAAATTCAACGATTATAGTTTTGATTTTGAGAAGCTCAGACAGCAGATTAGCAGAGAAGTTCGACCATCTCAAAATGGAAACTTTTGGAATAAAATGTGGAATATAGTAAATAAGGATGGAAAAAAATCAGCACCCAGAAAGGTTTTTGGTACAAATTTGGATGATTTAAGTTTGTATTGCGGGGTTGACTCGGAATTAGGTGTTGGTCCTTCCAAAATCCGCGTGCCTGTGTTAGTAGATGAACTAATATCTTCATTAAAACAACTCGACATGAGTGTTGAAGGTATATTTAGAAAAAATGGTAACATCAGGCGTCTACGTGAACTGACTAATCAAATTGATGCATTCCCATCTCGATCAATTGATTTTAGTAAAGAAAATGCAATTCAACTTTCGGCCCTACTTAAGAAGTTTTTGAGAGAACTTCCTGATCCTCTATTGACATCTGATCTGTACCTATTATGGATAAGTTCTGCAAAAATAAGTGCTACAGTAAGAAAACAAAAGTTGTTCTCTTTGATATTTGCTCTACTTCCCTTGTACAATAGAAATGTATTAGAGGTTTTGCTTTCTTTTCTAAATTGGACATCCTCCTTTTCTTATATTGAAAACGAAATGGGATCAAAAATGGATATTCATAATTTATCTACTGTCATTGCCCCAAATATATTGAGTTCGGGACTGGAAACACCCCATAATGTTGAAATGAAGTCACTTGAAGTGCCAGCAGATACGTTTGCACAAAACAATGGTGAGAATCATTTTTTGGCTATTGAAGTTATTGATTTCCTAATTACGCACAGTGAGGATATCTGTATGGTACCAACATTCTTAATGAAACTGTTAGAAGAAACTAAAAATTTGAAGTTGTCTACATTTGAGGATATTAATGCGTATGTATTGGAAAGCTTGCTTCATAACAAGATTGACTATTCAGAGTTTGAAATTAGAAAATCTCCTATAGTCAAAAATGCGGTAACTAAAATTACTAGGTCGTCGGTTTTGGAAGAAAAGGGTGCTATCGAGATTTCACAATAACCGTTATTAATTAATATTCTTTTTGACATTAATTGCCGTTTTTTTACATTCCAAACTAATCTTAATTCTTAACATGGACAATGAATCTCTCAAAATTTAATTTATTGCATACATAACGGAAATGAGGGAAACTGCTAGGACACATAATATATACTTAATTAAAAGATTCATAACATTCAAACTTTAGGTGCAATTTTATTGAACATTGCTTCCAATATGGGCTTAATAGGATGCTGTACTTCATGTATGTTGCATGTCTTAAGATAATCTGCATATGCCCATCTCCTATAATTTTTTATTGCCAAAGGCTTTCCATACAAATGCATGTGTAATGTGTTGCAAAAGCTCAGTAGCGAAGTGTTTTCGTGATACAAACGAATAGCTAGTAAAGGGATAGTTGTTTGTAATTTTGAAAATGGTATTTCTAACGTTAAAGTTAATACCTTGAGTAAGTTTCGCAGTGAAACTAAATCTTGTCTATCAATACATTCGACATCTAATGTATTGTAGTTTTCAGAAGAAAGAGAAATAAATCTGACCTTCAAAGCCTCTTCTGTTAATGATTCTTCAATGTTTCCTTCAAGATTTTGAAGACTACTCTTAAGATCATTATTATCATTAGCAATGGAAGCAAGTTCATTTTTCAATAAGGTATTTTTATTTTTTTCTTTCAACAGATTTCCTTCCAATTTCCCTTTATCTCTTTTAATTTCGTCCAATTCTTTAGTTAGGCCAACGTTCATAGTTAATAAGCGCTTGTTTTCCTTCTTAAGCTCTTGAATTTCCTTTTCTTGTTTTTGCTTCAATAACTCCATTCTGCCTTTTAATAAGTCATTTTCCTCTTTCAAGTTCTTATTGGTGTCTGTCAATGATTTTTGAGCTTCTTTCACCAGTTTTATGTCCTTGGTCAGACTGTCATTCTCTTTTTGAAGAAGATTTATTTTTTTTGTGCTAGCTGTAGTCAAGAAATTTGTAATTGCTGAGTTCTTCTCTCTAAAGGTCTGTTCAAAAGTGGTGTTACCATTGCATTGTTCTATGTAGTCCAGTATTACCTGTCCCAGTGGAATATCAAATAATATTAAACCTCTTAGTGTGTGCACTAATTTCTTTTTAAAGGCTTGCTGCTTTTCAATAAGAGAGTTACATTTTTCGATCGAACTTTCAGATTTTCGAACTTTATCTACCATATAGGAATACCGTAATTTGTATTGGTCAATATCTCTAAGCAAATTTTCATTAACTTCTAGTAACTCGAAGTAATGATCTAGATATACCGACATTTCAGACACCAAACAATCAGAACGATATATTAGATTTCCAGACCTTAATTCTTCTTTTATTGATGTTAAATTTACCAACAAACTAATCAACTCCTCAAATCCACCATTTATTGTAATTGCTTGGTATTGTTGCTGAAATTCCATCTCTAAGTTTCTAAAGTTATTACCAATTCTTTTCAAATAGTCCCCATAGCAATTACTTATTGCCCTTCCAATGTCAATATTGTAGCAAGATCTCAATTTTGTTATTCTCATCGAGTTGTTATATTTAGTGGGCATGTCCTTTGATTCCACATAAGTATCTATTGGTGTAAAACCATCGAGCTCATCTTCAATATCATTCAAGATCAAGTTGTCATTATCCATTGAAAAGAGTAACTTATCTGTAATTTCAAGAGCGGATAAATTCCTTCCATTTTTGTCAGCTGTACTACTGGATTCTATATCTTTCAGGGAACTAACCTTTCTTTCCTCTAGCAGTGGATTCTTGTTTATTTGTGATGGATTGGTATTATGCCTATAATTTGATGGATGGGAGAGTAAGTTACTTGCGGGACTAGGAGATCTTGGAGAAGAATTGATTCCAACACTATTGTAAATTGGTGTTTTAGTTGGTGACAATAGCGTTTTATTATTTAACTGTAAAATGACAGGACTAAGATTCTGGCTCATGCTTCTGAGATGTCCTTCATTTTCATCTAAAGCATTAGAGTAGAATATATCCTTAACAATACCAAAAAATCCTCTTTTATCCATTTGTCAATAATTTTTGTTATTATTATTATGATGTACAAATGTTCCTTTAAACAACTTACTCAAATATTCAACAAGTCTATTTTGGTATCGGAAATTTATGTGAGTCGTCGAAATAACCAATTCCTAGTCGTTAATAACAGTATTTTAGTGGATGTGTTTATAATGTGTTACTCCATAAGCAGAGAATATTTTGCCTTTATTGTCAGCATTTATTATGTAAAATGCTTCAGCTGGTGTCTTAGCAAATCAGTAATTTTTGTGTTAGTTTCCTTATTTGTGACTCTTCGCGCTTCACCACTAAAAACCACAAAAATATAGATGTACAATTAGACATCATATCAAAACAAAAAACATTTTTTTGCAAATTACACATTAAAGAGTTAGTCATTTCAATCTTAACAGTATAAGATTCTTTTGGCTACAATCGTTTGAACATTCAATTAGCAAATAGTAAATGCTTCTATAAATTAAATAAGTCAAAATCTTAGGAAAAAAGACGCTAAATTGAAAAAAAAAATACAATATAGTCAACATCAAATTGAGATTTCTTAAGCAGATGGTCACTGTTGCTATATATCCTTCGAATGAACCAATTGGCCACTAACCCAGGTATATTTCACATTTCTGTCGTCACCATTGAAAAACCATTTTGCAATTATATCCTCATGGTTTAATAACGGAGGTTGATTCCTAATTCCTTTTATGGCTTTGGTTCCGTTTAGTTTTTGCCAATAAAATAATTGGACATTTGAATTTGGAACGTCTAGTGATATTAATTGGGTGTCAAACTGTTTACCCACATCAAAACTACCTATTTGATCTTGCATGTGTAAGACGCCAGCACCACCCATAGTGGCTAGATACAAACATTCATTGACTGATAACATCACATTTATTTTCTCTTTTTCCTCGTCGGTTTTCATAGCCAAATGGCGTGATACTAGATGAGCATGTCTTGCTGATAATAGGATATCTGCTGAGTATCCACCTGATACATCGGTCCCTAACCCTACTGAGACACCTTTCTGTAACCACCATTTTACTCTACATTCGCCTGAAGCTAAAGCTGAGTTGGATACTGGGCAATGAGAAACTCCAGAGTTAGTCTTCTTGATCAGATCAGCTTCATCTTCTGAGCAATGGATGCAGTGTGCCAGCACAGTACGCTCCCCTAGCAAGCCATGTTGATAATACACGTCAGTATAGCTCTTGCATTCGGGAAAAAGAGACTTCACCCAGCTAATTTCCTTGTTGTTCTCAGAAAGATGTGTTTGAATATGTAGTTCATTCTCCTTTGCCAACGCGCCAAGAGCTGCCAGTAAGTCCTTGGAGCAACTGGGTGCAAATCTTGGAGTTATTATAGCATTCACTCTTGGGTCGTTCAAGTCATTCTTAAAGAATGATATCATCTCTTTGCAGGACTCTATTGAGTCCTTTGCATCCTCTATATAGTAATCTGGGGCATTTTGATCCATACACACTTTACCAATCAGAGCTCTTTGACCCAGCTTGGAACATAGTGTGCCCATTAATTTTGATGATTCTGTGTCAATGGTCGTGTAATAAGTAGCTGTTGTGGTACCTGCGCTCAGTGTTCTCTTTATCACAGATGTGTACACGTCGCTGGCAATATCCAGGTCTGCCAACGATGCCTCCAGTGGGAACGTGTATGTCTCGAGCCAATCAAGTAGAGTAGACTTGCCAAATAACCCGCAGTTCGGGTACTGGGAAGCGTGGATATGTGTGTCGATGAATCCAGGGAAGAAGAACTGGCTTCCACTACCGTCTGTTGCGGCAACTATCTTCACATCACTCTCGTGTACTGTTGGGTCATACTCGCGGACAGCATCCATGGGCTCGCAGTGGTCCCTGATCAGCACAATTGTTCCACATCCATCATCAGTCATATGCACCACAACCGTGCATTCCTCCCTCACGCGCAACTGGCCCAGCACCGGCGTGTCTATAAAAGTGCCATGAAACGCTACCAGCCTATAAAGTTGTTCCCGTAAACTAACCATCGCTAGTCATCTGCAACATGTCCATTGTTCAACGTGTGAGGAATCAGCTAGGACATATATATATGTTATATTAGCCCAATTTTAAGTCATCGGAGGAGTCATCCGGTCGTTGGGATGTCATGGGCCAAGCGATAAGGATCAAACGATAAGATAAAGATAAGATAAGATAAGGGAATAATGCTTACAGCTCGAGAACAATGCCCCCTATTAGTAGGGACCGGGTGAAGCTTCCATTTAGCGACCAAGTGACACCTTTTCTCGAGACAGCTACTCGCAGATGACCACTGCAGTGAGAGCAGAGGGAGGTAACAGCTGGAAATACTTGCTAGAGTTGGTGACTCGCACCCCCCGCACAAAGGATTACGTAGTGTTCTCAGTGACAATATATATGATTACGTATTTGTGGTGTCCCAGTGGGATCTTGGAAATGGATCTGCAATTTAATAGGAGAGGATCGATCTTGTGCTTCTTGTAATGAGCAGCAAGCCTCGTTTCCCTTTGGCACCACAGGATTTGCAAATGAAATAAGAAAAAAGAGAGGCTTTGGATTTAGAAACGTGTGTTGTGGGGACTGGGGGACGTGCTAATCATCGGTCTTCAACTAGCATCTCGTCGATCCACATTGCTGATACATTTCTGCACTGCTATTGATTTCTCTGAGAGCATACCTGTTGCGAGAATTTGCTACAAGATTACATCCTTTGATCTGGAATATATAAGCTGAACTGCTCCTACAATTTGGACACGATGTTGCGGAAGGTGGCCACGAATGATAATGTGGAGAAGGCCCCTACAGGCACTACACACTGGCTTCTCAAGATAATCATGATCCCGTTCACTGCTCAATATTTACTAGTATGCGGCTACGTCATACTCCTTGGAGTTATCTTGCTTGAGAGGAGCGGTTACTCGGCATTTGGCCTGCTAGAGAAACGCCAGGACTACTTCCACAACAGCCATGCTATAATGCTGAGCTCGAGGCAGGACCTCGGTGTCAGCGGGCCAGCCCTCTACGAATTGTTTGAAAAGCACTTGCTAGATGCATACAGAATTCCTGGCAGGTATCCCGGTGGAATATCTACGCTATATGACACATTCAGTGAGTATGTGTTCAAGGGCACCTCCCATGAGAATTGCTCCGTGGAGACCTCGGCTGTCGCTAAGCTTACCAGAGATGTCACTCCACTGCCTATCCACTCCCATAATGACTACTGGCGGGATGTGCCTTTACTAAAGGGCCTTGCTTATGGATCTGTTAGTACCGAGGCTGACGTGTGGGTACACCCACACAAAGATCATCCTTACAATAGTTCTACCGACAAATTGGAAGACTATGTACTTGCAGTGGGACATGATGAGGACTACATAGACCCACTAAGAAAGACTCTGGAAAAGTTGTATACAGACCCGCTTCAAAGCTTGTTGGAAGGTGTAAACTGTGGAAAGAGCAATAACAGTAAAACTCAGAAGAATGGTGTCTTTTATACAGCCAATCACATACCACTATTTTTTTACATTGATTTCAAGTCTGATGACAATATTCTGACATACAAACTATTGCTTGAAAAGTATTTCACTCAGTTAATCCAGGCTGGCTACTTGACTTACTATGATATGGATACTGGTAAGATCATCCAGGGGCAAGTCACTGTAATCATGACTGGTAATTACCCAAATAATACAGATGTCTTAGACAATGGCAAGGCAGATGGTTATTTTGGTGACCGCAAGCGATATTTGTTACAGGATGCCAACCTGCTCGAACTCAACGAAGAGTCAGCTAAAATGGCTGTCACCGCATCCACATCACTCTCAGAAATTTTGAAGATGGTTGGCTCCAGCAACTTAAAAGTAATAATGAGAGGCCATTTGGACAAAGAAGAAATAACAGCAATTAAAAAATACATCGATAATGCTCACTCATTCGACTTGAAAACAAGGATATGGGGGGTTCCAAGTTGGCCTCGTAAGACCATGAAGAGGCTCTGGAAACAACAAATTGAGGACTTAAACTCGGATTTCCTCAACGTAGATGACTTAAAGGCCGCAGCTATGTTTTAAGATATAGCAGGTCGATGACAGTCCGTCCCAGCCTTCATTTATTCTTTCATTACTGATACAGTTACTGTTGTAGATATTATTATAACTGTAGAAATATGGCAAATTATTTAAACAAAAAGTTTACCGACAAGATCTACTGGTCTTCGTGGTCGGACCAGAAATGTAACGATATATAATGATTATTTACTTTGCTCTTTATTAATATTCACTATGATTCTGCTCTTTTATTGTGCAATTTGGCGATGAACCAGAGTTTTTCACGTTCGGGAAATAGGAGGACAATGGGTAATCAAATGACCGTCATTCCAAAGTGAACTTGAGAGTTATAAATCCAGGTGGTTACAGCTCTAGATAGGTTGCTATATTCATTTATAGCATTGACCAAAACATTGCTGGGCAAAGCATACTGAATTTTTTGCAAGATGACTGCTACAGAAGATCCGATCAAGATTACCACTAAGGAACAGGCACAGGAGTTCTTAGACAGCTTCGATACATTTTTGTTTGACTGTGATGGTGTTCTGTGGTTGGGAACCCACTTATTGCCAAACACCAAGGAGATCTTAAAGATGCTCGAGGATGCTGGCAAAAACTTAGTCTTTGTTACCAATAACTCTACAAAGTCCAGGAAACAATATACCAAGAAGTTTGCTGGTTTTGGTATTGAAGTATCCGAGGAAGAAATATTCACCTCTGGTTATGCTGCTGCTGTCTATGTGAGAGATTTCTTGAACTTGCAACCTGGCAAGGATAAGATTTGGGTTTTCGGTGAATCTGGTATTGGTGGTGAGTTGACTGAAATGGGCTTTGAATATTTGGGTGGTGAAGATGCAAGACTTAATGAACCCTTTGACGCCTCTACTTCCCCGTTCCTAGTAGATGGTCTTGACAAAGATGTCAAATGTGTTATTGCTGGTTTGGATACAAAAGTTAACTATCATCGTCTAGCTGTAAGTTTGCAATATCTACAACAGGAAAATGTGGAATTTGTTGGTACCAATTGTGATTCAACTTTCCCCCAAAAGGGTCATATTTTGCCAGGTGCAGGTTCCATGGTCGAATCATTAGCAACCTCATCTGGTAGAAAGCCAGCATATTGTGGCAAGCCTAACATGAATATGTTAAATTCCATTGTGTCAGCTAAAAAGATCAATAAGGACAGGTGCTGTATGGTCGGAGATCGTTTGAATACTGATATGAAGTTTGGTGCCGATGGTAAACTTGGAGGAACACTGCTAGTTCTAAGTGGTATTGAAACTGAAGAAAGAGCTTTTGAAATATCTCCCGATCATCCAAGACCAAGGTATTATATCGAAAAACTTGGTGATATTTATGAACTACTTAAAAACTAAATGAAATTTTATTAGTTAAACGCGAAATAATTATTGTTAGTTTGTTTATACCAACTTTTAATAAAAGTGAGATAGAAAGGAGTGATGTCTGTTCTCTTTAGATATTAGTCGCCTTAAAATTAGACAACATAGAAGAAGCAATAGAAATTTATTTTATCGAATCTTTTGTCCTTGTGTTTTCTTTCTGTATTATAACTTCCTTGGATAAAAGTGTTTGGAGATGCTCACTGATATAGCTCTGGGTTTTTGGCTCCGTACCTCCTTCAATATCACTCGTATCGTGTCCAGAATTTTCTGGGATAAGTTGTTCTTGACGCCTAGCGAGTAGATCCGCTGTTTTATGGAACTGTATAAACAATAGTTCAGATCTTACCATTAAATCTCTCCAGTTCATCTTACTATTAAGATCATTAAAATACTTTATTACCTGATCAAAAGTTTGTAAATTGTTAACAATTGGTGAACTATTCTTCTGAAGTATAGCAAGCATAAAGAATAATTGGTATTGAGAAGAATAAAAATCGGTGAAAAACACCTCCCAAATATTGAATATATCGTCGTAATTAAATTCTCTTTTGAACCATACCAAAAGCATCCTAAAACAGAAAAACAAATCCGATGAATCACACTTTTGTAAATGTGCACTTAATCTTGGGAGCATCAACTGGCACAAATCAGTCAATGCCAGCATTTGATCTCTTATACCAGATTGATCTCTTAAAAAATTTCTTTCCATTCTTTCCATGAAGTTGGTGAAGCACCAAAAAGTAGTCTCCTCATCACGGATAATGTAGTACAATGGTGATAGTAAATCCGTCATACCCTGTACATAGCCAAGGTTGGGATTAAGGATGTTGTAAGTAGTTAGAATATCTGCTAACTTCTTTAAATTAGGATTTTTTATACTATCATCATCGTCGGTGGTTGGCGCAGTATCTTCAGGGAATGGTAAGTTGTCTGAAGTATTGTATTTATAAATATCGATATTCCGGTCATTCCTCTTGACATCTTTTTCTATCCTGAATAATTGATCCTTCCAGTATTCTTCCTCATCATTATCCAGATTTACTTCTCGGTCAACCCATTTTTGTTTCAACTCCATATATTCATCATGAAGAGCTTTTCTCAGTTGTTTCCTTTCATCCTCTGAAGAATCCCATGGGTAAACACCCAATAAAAATGGCCAGACTTCTTTTCTAGTAGCGTCGTCAGCCAAACCACCGTGGAAGATATAATCCTTTACCTCGTTAACTGTAACGGTAAGTCGTCCCTCACTATCGAATAAGGAATTCCATTTCTGCTTTGTCATTGGGTGATTTCTTTCCATTGCCCTGTTCAGTTCTTCCTCAGTGAACGAAACATCTTCATTTCCGGTCAGTCCAAACTCGCTTACCAATATTCTCCTGTAGGGATTGTCATACGATCCTTCTTGGTATCTCTCAGCTTCTTCCTTAACACTTAATGCCCATTTAGCTAAATAAATCTTAGCAGAGTCAAAATCATCTTGAATCTCAACTACTTTGGGGTTCTTCAACATTTTCTGTACGTAATAATTATTTTTATTCCGTTCTACCAATTGAACTACTGGATGCTTTTTTATGAGACTCCCTACAAATGAGCCTGTCTTAGCAGTGATGTCAGCAAACTGCGACATGAGCGACCATTTAGTGGACTCCCATTTCTGCCAAGCATCTTCCTTCAATTTAGTAACACCATCATCTTTCGAACTTGAAGGCTTCTCTTCACTGGATTTCAAATTCGCAGACGAAAAGTTTCTCAAATCTTCCAGAGTAGCATTAACTAGCCAAAATGTTGGTTCGGATTCCACCCTCTTCAACTCGACTATTGAGCCTAATGCATCCTTAAAGTCTTGTCCACCCCAGTACATTTCATTAGAGTTGTTGAATGGGTCAAATGACCTGTTGAGTTCTTTTTGCTTCGAGATGGTAGATGGGCATAGATCATCATGGAAGTACAAGACTGGGATGGATTCAGTCTCTCTTGGTGATTTTGAGTACAATATACACGACCCGTACCACCATGTGTTTGGTAATTTGAATTGAACTGAGTATAAAGATAATACAGGTATAGTAAATTGCCAATTTGAACTTAGGAAAGACCCGCTTCCCAGAAGTGTGTTTAGTTTTCTGCTGCTAACTGGTAATCGTAATATTTTCTCATTGATATTTCTCGTTTCGGCGTTGTTTAGGAAATTTATGTCTTCCTCATTAAGGCTGTTCTCTGGTATCCAAGAGATCGTTGAACTTGTTATAGTTTCGCTATTACTCTGATGGGTAATTAAAAGATAACCGGAGACATTGTCTTGCAAATTCTTTGTCGGATGAATATACACTTGAGACTTGCAAAATAGTAGCTCAATAGACATTTTGTTTATCAGTTGCAACGTTTATAATGTTTCTTCCACTTGTAGAGGTAATCTATAGCAATATGTTAGTACTGCCTTGATACTCGAACTTAATGCTATTCTTTCGATGATTATTCACAAATGAGGCGGACAAATCGTGTTATGATTCCAACAAAGCTCACTAGTAATAGACCTGCAAAACACTCTTTTCTGTTAGATAATGAGATTTTCGATATCCACTAAGTTGTAGTGGCCATCAATTAGACAAGACTAACACTAGATAGTCTATATAAAAACTCCTCTAATTATTATTAAGGGTTTTTATCTCGTAGGGTCTCTAAATTGTTATGGCACTGGTGCGAAGTGATGTCGCGATGAGATGAGCCCGGTAATGTAAATATCTGTTCAACATCCATTAATGTAGAAAGAGTCAGCCAGATCAACCGATATACATGATTAGTTCGCCAGATATTACTCATTTCTGAGATTGCTAGAAATCATGGTTAATTTTATACTAGGATCTGCTACTAAAAATAGTGGTAGAAGTATATTAAGTTCCTCATTGCGGGGTACAATAAAACAGTGAATCGTATAATTATAAAGATTTTACTAATTTCCCCATACCAATACAAATAAAACTCAGCACATTATTAATAGATTTAGATAATCATTTGTGTATGTATTTTGCTAGCACTAAATGAAGAGAACAGCCCCAAGTCTATTATTGATAAAGACTGGAAATAATAATTCAGAAAGAGTCAAAACAAGATATAATAATATTTACACTACATATATTTCAGAAATGTATTTTCCATTTAGACGAGATCATCAAGTATCATTATTGGGTGGAGAGTAGAGTAATTTTTCTCGACCTATGTGGAATGAGCGTATGATCTAACTGGAAAAGGAGGAGAAGATGCCAACATGTTCATTTTCTAGTAGGTAAAATTTATCAAGTTGTCCGAGTTTGTGGAATTCCTGGCTCTCAATGTATGACAAATTAGAGATGAGAAATCCAGTATCTCGGAATTTATAAATTTGTTTTTGAAGGAAATGCGTTACTAATCCTAAGTATTTCATGGCAATTGAGAGGATCAGCTTGAAAACATTATACTACTTTATTTTCTTTCTTTTTCTTATATGAGAAAGCCATAGTCATGTGAAACAGCTAACTTTATAATTCCTTTTTTTCACTTTGGATTATAATATGAGCGTTCCTCATTTTATTCCATATTTCATAATAAAATAACTACACTACAACTTAGTACGATATTAGTAAAGTGAATAAACTCGAAGTTTATTTTCTTTATTGCCCCAATGAGAGAAACCATCGTCTTTTAGAAATGGGTGTTTTATTGGGCTTCTTAAAATAAAAGTAATTATCAAAGCAGATTAATTATCTTCGAAGAGAAGGGTCTCCTAATTTAATTCAACAAAGAAATTTTCAAGAATCTATCGTGTAGCTCATTCAAGTTAATTAAACCGAGTAACAGTTATCCTCTAAGATTTGCTCCCCTTACTGACAGTAAACTAGTATGGAGTTGTTTCACGGTGTTAAAATTCCTCTCCAAATGATGGAAAGGGGAGTGCGAACAAAACACATCGTGTACTATATACGTAATTTCAGAAATTCTTCTGGGAAGTAAGTGTCCTATATTCGGGAATATAGGGTAAACCTATCATGGAAGGAATTCTACAAATTCAATTGCGAATCATAACACGACCCCAGCCCAAGAGACTTGCGTAGCTATAACTTCCACTGAAAACTTAATATCGAATTAGAAACAGAACGAGATTTTTTGAAAAACAATTCCGAGAAATTTTATTCATTTTGTTCTTGTTTCTTTTATTAAGTCCTGTCAGTATGAAAAATATCGCATTTAGTGCCACAAGAGTGGGATGGGGCAACTTGTTAACAGGCCATGCCCTATATCCTGAACTTTATTATGGCCCGGTATTTACGGAATATCTGAGCTTGATACCCGAGCTTGTGGAGAATATAACTACATAGATGGCACTACACACAGAGTATCGGCTCATAAGTGTATTAACTATTATTGTGCCGTTACAGACACATAACACTATATCGGAGTTCTTTTGCAAGCATTTGTGATAGTTCTTGCAAGTACAACTTCGGCTCCAACTACAGCACTCCAATCCACTTAATCACTGGTCCCACAAGAGCCAAGCATTGACGGTCTGCTCCCCTCCACTATTACAGACCCTACCAGGTAGCATCGAAGCTATAGTAATTATTCCCTTGCCCGTAGTATTACACTGTTTCTCTAACGTAATTATCGAAAGTATTCGTCTAAATGTAAAAATCTTCTTTTTTTAGATTCTTTTTTCGTCTCTTCCCCTCTCTTCGCCACCCTACGCGATATCTTAGCGCCGCTCTTCTGCATCCCAGATGTTAATATATTTTGGCTTCTATGTTTGCCGAAGTAACCTGCTCGGGTTGGGGGGGAATACAAGTCGCTCGTGCGGGTGTGTCTGTGCTATTTGTGCTGATTTTTGTTCACCAACAGAAAATAGAAGCTAATTTTGCTCTCTTCATGGAAGCCGAGATTTTCGCGGTTGTTCAGGGGTTTGTGTGTGATCAACGAAAAAGAAAAATAATCTACGAAGAAGCTGGCATCGAAGAAGCTCATTCGCTTTCGATCTAGAGAAACGGCCGTGCAGACTGCAAAGTTTACCTAATTTTAAAATGTCTCGGAAAGGGACGGAGGGAAACGAACACACGATAATTCGGGCTTGTGCGGCTACTCTGAGTGCCAATCACAGGGAAAGAGGGGGGGGGGCAAAAACATCTATTCTTCTTCTGTTGGACAGAGGGATCACGTAGAGCAAAAGATAGACGCTTTCCTCCTTCCTCCCCCCTTCCACACAGTAACCACGCAGGTGGGTTCCACTATCATACCCTATAGTGTGGATGGAGTAAAGAAAACAGTTCTCTGCGCGGGTTCGAATGCTGGTTTCCCCTCGGATAACGAAGAAATAGATTTGTTTAGGAAAAAGTTGATCCACAGACTCTATCGCAGAACATAGGAGATATTACTGATTTCTTACACAGAACTGATGTTACTTTCCATTTACTATCACTAGTGAGTGTTAGCGAATATGGCAATTGCTAACAGTTTTCGGATAATAAGGAATATTTCCAGTTGAGCTGGCAAATTGCATACATTTTAGTGGTGAATACTGACACTAGCAAAAAATATACTGCTGTGTGAGTGTGCAAAGTTGATAGTGCCACATATGGGTGTAAGTCGCAAGACACAATTTGTAAAATCGTTTTTTCTTTTCGCCCACTCTAGTTTCTGTTTTTATTTATTTTAGTATTAATTGGGAAAATATTCTATACTTTCAATCCATGGCAGACCCCTAGGCTGGATCATGATCGATATTATTTCTAATGACTTGCGATTTTTATTGTTCTTTACAATTTTTTTTTAGATCAGAATCGTGATTATGTGTATTTTACACAGAACCAGAACTGAATATTACTTTTTTTTTTCCTTATCTGAATCATTTTACATAAGCTGATGCTGTGTACAATCTACTCTTCGTTGGGGGAATTGGCTCAAGGAACCTGTACTTACTGTATGTGTTCGACTGCCAAAATCTGTCTTATGTAAATATTTTTATTATGGGCGATAAATTTTTCATTTCTGCGCTGTGATCCCCTCCCACCTTCCCCATATGGCTCTTAAAAAAGGATCAGAATAAGAAAAGGAACGAAAATTTTTTTATCCTTCTTAGCTACACTGTAAGTAGGTATAATGTCTGTACAGTGCTGATTAGGTTCTTTGACTCTATTTGCGTTCTCTTGCCCCTTCCATAGAAGAAAAGCATCGGATCAGCATTACCAAGGTGATGTTGCAGATGGGAAAGGAGTAATAGCGTAAAGAGGTAGTTGACCTTCGGTGCATGTGTATTTGCAGTTGTGATTCTTCTAACCCCTCCTTCTTAAGGACAGACACACAGACATACAGATATACACAGAGAGACACATTTCATCCATGTGTATGTAGTCTTTGCTCAAAGCTTTGCACTAATATGCCACTAGGTACAGTGACAGACATAATGTGGTACATAAAGAATTGCTCACCTACATAAGCCCACAGTTCAACTTTTGGAATACCAAACAGCGACCAAGGAAAGAGCCTTCGGTTATAAGGATACCGTAGTCAATTTAAGATGAAGGTTTAAATAAAATTCTCTCGATCCTGTTTTTTGCAGCATTTATTCAGTTCATATAAATATAATATATAATACTGTAGGAATAATTGATTGATCAGTTGACTACCATTTTCAGAGATATATATTATTCTGGATACCTACTTTTTACGTTATATTTGTATATTTGCCTATAGTCAATAAAAAAATAAAAAACGACAGCGAAGAAATTGAAGTAATAGCAGACCTATTGGTTCAGTATCTCTTCCAATATCAGAAATCATCAATTGCAAAAATATCTTAGCAATACATAGTCTTCTTTTGTGAAATTACTGCAAATAAAGAAGTCAGAAACTACACTTCATTTTTTCATCCGTTCAAAATCTGTTGCTATTGTGGTTGATATAATTCTGATCCACATATCATCAATTGTATTTCCAGCTGCTGGCTAAAATAAAAATCTGCTTCATTATTGCTACATATTTGCGAATAGAAAGCCAAGCTGAATACTTCGGCACTTATCAACTCATTTTAATTTTTGCCCTCTGTATTATATTAGGTTTTACACATCTGCAAAGGCATTGTACTATATTCCTCTATTACCAAAGAGAAAAATTAATTTGCTACAAAAATACTCAAGCTATCTCAAATTGGATATTTTATTTAATCAGTTTGAATAGCAACAAACACTTTACTAACAAGCTTATATTATACTTCTATGACGGGTATTATTTCTCTTATATTGAAATTAGAGCTTTGAAGTAGATGTATAATCAAAGCGCAAAGGAAACTAGCCAAGACCAACATAACAACAGTGATGAAACATATACTGATAGTTTCTCTGATACCGAGCATAAAAATAAAAGCTTTCATTTATTTGATAGATATGTATCAAATATGGCAGCGCTAAAGCTCTACAGAATAACAGACATGTTCAATGAGACCGCTGGACAAATGGATCATCCACAACATTGGTTTCATTTTTCATCGATCACATTTATACCCAATGCTAAGATTAAATACTCTAAAGTTGGTGGACCAGATGATGGAAGTGTTTATTTTGAGCCATCGTTATTGCCTATGATAGGAAAGACGTTGGCTACTAATAACGTTATTAGAATTCAAATTACGGTAAAGAATATAGAAAGTAGACTTTTACGAGACTTTTACGTTTACACAGAAATGATTGTATCAATCGAAAGTACATATTCTGATTCCAGTAGCATTACAGTAATTGCTAACATGAGATTATTCATGAACAAATACTTCAAGATTGAATGGGCTGATATAAAACCGCAAGCATTTATTCCCAACGTTGGTTGGCAAGCTATAGAGGAGGTTCTTTATAAGAATCCTAGTATGATAAATACTTTTAGATCATTGAGTAGAGATGATAATAGTAATGCAAACTTTAACAGCATTGGTGCCAATATGATGAATGATTATAGTAGCCAAAATAACGCGGAAAAGTTTGAGGCAATCACAAAGTTTAGATCAAACTTCGAGGTATTCCGAAATGTTTCCATATATGGTACACATGATGACATTATGAGAGTGATGCAAATAGGTAATGTAGTCTCTGCAATGAAGAATATTCAAGAATATCAGAGGCTCCATAATATTGTAAGCCCAATTGAAGCTTTTATGAAAACAGCAAAAGAGTTTAAGGAACGTCAGAAAGAAGAAGACAAGTGTACCTTCAAAGAGATGAGTGGATTAAAAACGCCAGATAGAAAAAGAGCCAGGAATACTAATGAAGATCATGACACGATATATGTCGATAGTTCTACTCCAAGCCCTGAGTCAGCTCCACAAACTTCTAGTGAATACTTTAAACAAGAACCTGGAACCAAAAGAAGAAAAACAAAATAATATATCACACGTCAAGAAAAATACATGCATAGCAGATTATAGATTTATTCTTTTCCTCAATTATCCATTCATTCGATTGCTTTTGTTCACTTTTTCACTTTTTCATTTATTCAATTATCAATTTATCAAATTATTCATTTACTCATCCATCATGTTTTTTTCTGGATTGCAACCATCTTATAGAGCAGCAGGAAATGTAACCATTACGTAAATCGGGCATGTTAATATTTACTGATGAATTTGCTTTTAGTTGATTAAACTTTACTTGCAGTACATTATTATTTATTCCTATTTTAAATTTGAAGACTTTTTTTTAAACAGTTCTCAGCTTTTTTCCAATAAAATATTCTATAAAATAATATAAATAGAATAGTTTGTATTTATTTGATAATAAGCAAATAAGTTCAATCTGTTGAGCGGATATAATGTATCCATGCTATTCATTTTATGACGTTCGTCAATAATGTCATGATCTGAGTATTAGTCATATGATGTATTCGTATATCTTGAGTTTTAATCTTACTTTCAAGAAGATCATCGGGATGCAGCAAAACGTTAGTGACAGCAAGGAAAGATACTATCATGGAATAGTCATCGAGGGGACCTACATTAATCTTGGATGGTTAAGCATAATAAGTGAAGTAGTTTGGAGTCAATTCGATCCGCCACACCTTAGGAGTTTGTTTGGAGTCACTGTAAAGAAAATTCTGAAACTATAAAGCAACAATGATTAACGAAGGTCAATTGCAAACTTTGGTTATAGGTTTTGGTCTAGCGATGGTAGTTCTGGTCGTTGTTTACCACGCAGTTGCATCAACTATGGCTGTAAAAAGAGACTAAGCGGATTATAGCAATTATTTCATGTATGGATAAAACACAGCATCTTGCATATTTTGATTTCGGAATCTTTTGAAGGCCAGTATTGATACTCAGTGTATCAAAGTCTGAATAATTATTTTTGTGTTTTGGAGGTTTCTTAAGGTTTTACTTATCAGTTTATTTGAATTCATCTGGTATGTTGAGAATAAAATGCTAAACAGGTAATATTGAGAGCTGCCCGAAATAATATCGTTGGCAATGCAGATTGTTCATTTTTATCTTTTCTATCGCTATTATTGTGTATGCCATATCATATTATTCCAACTTTGTTACAAATCTGATACAATATACTACTATATGTACTTTAAATCATTACTATTGTTTATATTATTTCGTTAAATTTTATGCTATATACCGACAATCAGCCGTGACGGATGCCCAGGAGGATAACTAGTGTAATGTAATAAGAATAGCATTTATCATAGTTAGAATATGCTCTCTTCATAACATCAACAACATGTTTAATAAAATTCTTCGCCCAAAATGTCTTTACAACGCTTGACTACGTCATGTACGGCTTCAGCGACATCAGTGTATGCTCTAGCAAAAGCTATTCCATGCACTTCAGTCCAATGATATTGTTCATAATCAATGTATTGGTTTGAAGAGTTTGCAGAACTATCTACCTGAAGATGTTTTTTGAACATCATTTTCTCCAACGTGTCGTCATTATAATTGATACCCTTAGCTTGGTTAAATTTGTTTTCTCCTGTGGCCTTCATTTTGCCGATTGCTTCAAATTTAGCAATCATGTCATATAGTTTCTTCCTAGATAGTATTGGATTTGGTAAATAACGTGGGATTTTGTTCTTTGATCTGAAACAGTTAGAAAGGATGTAAAAGACAAAAACTACAGAAGCAACACTATCCCTTCTTAAAGACATAAGTGCTCTGCTGACTTCCTTATCATTATCTTGTTCCCAAATTTCAAAGTATGTACCCGATATTCTTGCCTCAATGATTTTCTCCAAAAGAAATGAACAAGAATTAATTAGAGAATTATATTTCACTGTAGAAAAGTTGGAGATAAACTTTGGTTCCACCGAAGCTTTGTCCAATAATTCTCTGATTGCGGTTATACTTTGAGTCAATCTGACTTCTCTTATATGTGCTAACGCCAAAGCCAAATCAGTAGGTTCATCATTTGCATCTCTGTATAAATATCTATCAGAAACTGTCTGATACGATTGGCTTAAATGGGCTAAGAGTGAAGACATTGAAATTCTTAGTTCGACCCTAGCTTTGAATGACCAGACCACCCAGTTAATAGGAATCGACAAAGAGATACCGATTAGCAATGCTAAGCCAGTAATCCAAGTATTCTTCCAGATCTTCGAGGTATTGTGATTGTCATCACCTTTACTGTAGGGTTCTAGGCATATTACTGCAAAGCAAAGTAAAGAAGTCATACTTGATTTAGTATTTTTGTAAACCAAAAAGTTCAAAGAAATTGGTACAACTAGTATTGCCGCAAAAGTACAAATAACATACGGACTACTAAAGTGCCTGGCTTGGTTTGCTGCCCATCCCCAAAATATACCCAGAAGGGCATATCCTACTCTTCTCACTGGAGAGCTCCACGAGCCAGAATATCTTCTGTGTACCAGCAGATAAAATATCATCGGACACCACCAGCATTGAAACTCTTGATACCAATGATAAGATTCGGGAAGCCACGCGGGAATGCAAAGAAAAACCATAATGAAGACGACTTTAATAGACCACTTCATTTCAGTGCCAGATAATATAGTTGTAAATCTCCATAAATTATAACGCCATTTATTCTTAGTTGAATGAAAGTTAAAGTCAGTATGGTCCATTGCTCGAATAGTTGCGCCTAATTTTTCATTCTTCTCGTCTTTGTTATACTTATGGCGCGATGTGTATGCATTGTACAGTCGTTCGAATATCTCATCAACATCCTTTTTAGTTTCAAAATAATGTAAAACATTTCCAGCACCTTCATCTAGTTCACACTGTTTGGAAAGTCTCGTGAGAGCTCTGTCTAAAGGATAATTAGGTAATAGCAATCTCCAATGAACGTCTTCAAGGAGTTTTTCGCAATCATCAATGACTGTTACTAGACCTTTTGCGGAATTTCTGATATATCTCAAAAATAAGAAGCAATCCACACATGCCGTATCCTTCAAAATATCTGGCCCAAAATAACTTGATGACGTAAAATTACGATAACACATATCGAGTTTGTATATTCTGTGTTTTAACCTGGCGTTCAGTTCGGTCAACGTCTTCTCTATGTTTTCATTTTTGTTTCGGTTAACCATATCTAAAATATTAGCTAAACTCTCTAACACTGTTATCATTTCAATAAGTAATGAGAATATGTCTTTGGAGAAAGATGACCTCAAAATTGATAGATAAATATCCTTCTGGCTGAAATCTCCCTTCAGGATCCGGTTACTCAATTTAGTCATAGACCCAGATGCAAAATGTTTTCCTAAGGGAGTAGATGCGCCTGTGTTGGCTTGCGAGTTGGCCAAGGATTGACCTTTAGAAAGAGCTGATTTTTCTAAGGCGTCATACAATTTTGTCAAATAGGCTTCATCCAATAATTCACTATTTACCGGAATCACTCTGAGGGGACTTACTAAAGCAGTTAAAGAGTTTCTCAAAGTTTTCAGTTTGATTCTATCATACTTGGAAAATGATATCTGTGCTGATATCTCTCTATATTCTTGGGCTAGACCGACATTCAATTGTTGAATCATGTTCTTTTGGTGTTTATCCTTCCTATCAACATTAGCCACATTTTCTTTATCGATCAAAGAAACTAAGAAATCTCTACATGCGAATAATGACTTTCTATATTCTCTCACTAAGCTGCTGTTTCCCGTTTGTGGGAAGACGACAGCGCAAATAAAGCATGATAATAATATGCCAAAAAGATAAGAAAGACCAAAATCCCAATAAAGTTTCCAGTGTAAGTCATGTTTATTGTTAACCAATTGTACAGTATGCGTGAAAATAATTGCGACTGAGAAGGAGTTAAAGAAGTAGTTTAATCTTCTGTACAGCTCACGCACAAACGTTGAAAAGAGCAATGCCATAAATAAACTTTGGAATAAAATAGCACCCTGATGTGAAGCTACTGGATGTGTAGCAGTGGATACATACCAGGCTAGTGAGGCCCAACCAAGTCCAAATGCAGCACCACTGATGGATAATATTGAGATTTCTAACTGTATTCCTACATTTCTCACTGGATGGTGTATCACAGCAGCAATGGGTAAGAAATACCTATACCTATGACCTAACCAACTCCCAGAAGGATGTATAGCGCAAATTATGAAGGCAACAAAGAATGTGATGCTGAATTTTAGTATTGATATCACATTATGGCTTGCATCTTCTAGAAATCTAGTGGACAATACATGTATATCGTTCTTGACAGTGGTGTGAATTTGCGATGTCAACCGTTTCGGTACATTTGTGTTATTTTCTGTAATACGATTATCTTCATTTGTTGGGTCACTTCTAAAATCGGGTTCCGGTTTTGCAAACATTGCATCAAAGTAGCCATCTCGCAGCTCTTCAAGCAAGAAATCTTCGATCTCGTCCCATTGTTTCTCCTTGACCAAGTTATCGAGTCGCACTTGAGAGAAAGAGCTCAGTGACCTTTGTGGTGAAGAAGCCAGTGATCTCGGACCGAGAGGTGATGTGTACTTGTTGGCTTGCTCCTTCAAATTGACCGTAGAGCTCTGGTAAAAAGGACTCGCTTGAGACAAGTCATTTAGGTGTAGGAAACTGGATTTCTCCTTCTGTCTTTGAAATCCAGACATAGTTTACCGGAGAATTATAGAGAGTTTGTAAGTTTCCAGGGTATGACTCCTTCTTTAAATATGCAAATCAATGTCTATACAGTCTCTTTAATAGCAATAAATTATGGTGTTTAGCTAACAACGTCAAAAGAACCAAAAGCTAAATAGTCCAGCTAAAATACTGAGTCCCTAGCAGTCCAGATGGCCTGTGTTGCGATGCGATGACTATTGATATAATGAATTTTAATTTTTTCACAATGCGTTCTCAGCTGAAATTTTAAGTTGGACCCTTCCCCATTGTTCAGACGACGGGCCTCACCGAGCAGAGCACAGGACTTCAGAGGCCTCGAGGCAGAGCTTCAAGACGGGTCCGTAAATCACTCAGGTATTGGTATGGGCTAATTAGAGTTGGTTAATTTGTTGAACTGTTATTATCATTAAAGAATAGCGCAGTGCTGGAGCAGGAGCATACTTGGAGAGATGAGGCCGTGGTATATCGATCAACCGGATGTCGAACTGCTACGAAAGTTCAAATTTATTCAGAACCAGGAGGATGAGAGGTTACGTGAGGCGACTATAGTCACTGCTGATGTTGAAGTTGAGAAGCGATGGTCGCTTGGGGTCAGTATACTGGAAAAGAATGACGCCAGGAACAGGTATGTTAATATTATGCCTTATGAGCGGAATAGGGTTAAGCTTAAAGTTGTCAATCCGCGAATAAATAACGACTATATCAACGCGTCCTATGTTAAAGTTGACGTGCCCGAGCAGAGCATGAATCCAGGTTACTATATTGCCACTCAGGGGCCCACTAAGAATACATGGCAGCAATTTTGGCAGATGTGCTACAACGAGTGCAACCATGGAGATATCGTGATAGTAATGGTGACTCCTCTGGTGGAATACAACCGCGAGAAATGTTACAAGTACTGGCCATCCTCTCCGAAAGAAGGCATCTTCGTTTCACCCAAATTGCAGAACCCAAGTGGTCTTGATGGTGACGTATCCGAGTTTCGCGATGAACTAAGCATAGAGTATATAGACAGTGAGCGCATTGATGATACGTATACATACACAAAGTTGAAGATCGTAAGTCAGGGTGGGTCTGAGAAGAATGTTCATCACTTCTATTTTGACCAGTGGCGCGATATGAGTAAGCCTGAGGAGATTGTTCCTATAATGAAACTATGTGAGCATTCACATGGCTTGAATCCTCGTGGAAACCCCATAATTGTACACTGTTCTGCGGGTGTTGGGAGGTCAGGTACCTTTATCGCTTTAGACCATTTAGTACATGATACTCACGACTTCAAGAATGTTTCAGAATTTCCCACTATTCAACAGTTGAGGAAACCACTTGCTGATTACAAAAGGGACCTTATTGAGCAGATAGTGTTGCAACTTCGATCTCAACGCATGAAAATGGTTCAGATGAAAGACCAGTACATATTTATCTATCATGCAGCAAAGTACCTGTATGATATGATAGCTTGATTTATGTTGCAATACAAAATTGATTCACTTCAAAAAAAAATGATATAATAATGAATCCATTTGAGCAACTAATGTCACAGATCTTTGATATTATTCACTGCACTAGAATATTATAATAAGATATCTACTGTTACTTATTAAATGGGAATGGATGAGTTGAATCGGGGATGAAGGCATACCTTGATCATATATACAACTACCTGAACAGAGTTACAACCATATTCTTGTCTTTAATAGAGATTTTATTAGTAGTAATATTTCCTAGAGGTCAATATTATTTTGATACCCGGTTGCTTCTTGTTTTTATCCGGGAATTTGAAATTAATTTATACATTTTAAATCTAGAGCTCTAAGGACTGATGCTAAGCATTAAGTCAAGAAAGCGAATAACTTCTTATATAGATAGATTTGCGATATAAATGAATTTTTAGATGCTCTCCGTGTTTGACTTTTATTTTCTTACTTTCTTAGGAATGAAACTTATATTAAAGAGTATGGTGGCAGACATTTAAAAGGTTAAGCATTAAACAAGTTGTCAATATTCTCTTGATATATTATTTTCCGTAGCATAAATAAGCGCAAAAACAATGGTCGTATAGTAGTCTTGCTAAATAGGCTTACAGCTAAGTCATATTGAAAACCGCCTGTGAATGGCATTATAGTTTTCCATCTAATTTTTGGTACATATTCCTCAATGGCTCTCAAATGGAAATAATGAATTTGGGAGCCATCTGTGATTAGTTGAATGTTAACAGCAGTTAAAAGTAGTTTTGACAGCATATTATTCTTCTTGGTTTGGACTGTGTATATGTGGCGACAGAGGCGTACTTTACCGGAGCATATTCGGAGATCCGTTACGATGGATATGTATTCAATTGTGAGGTTAATAATAAGGAAATTCAATACTGAAAATCAAGGCAAGTGAATTAACGAACGGAATTTTCAGGTTACCAACTTGTTCCATAATCATATTATGAGCCAGTATAATTATTTATTAATAAACAATGTAATGGAGAAAGGTAGCGGGCCGAGGATGATGGGCATTAAACAGGACAGAACAGACTTTAAACTTAATTATAACATGAAACATAACTAAATAATATGGTGATATGAAGTGATATGTCAAGGCTTATTGAACGTGAAATGCGGAGATAGATAGTAGCGTGTATATTTTACACATTGTACGTGCGATAAAATTAAATACTGCGTTCCATGAACAGATAGAGTATAGCAAGGCCTTTTTGGTAATTGAAAAAAATCAAAAGTACATGCAATTACTTGTGTTTGTATTCCAGCATGTCAGGGGAAGAATAGTGGCTCAGTCCAGGTAAGAGTGTAAAATGTAAAATCAGACGCCAACAGAAGACGCCAACAGAGAGCAGATATAAGTGGTGTATGCCCATAATTAGTACTAGTTGTACCGTGTAATACGGTTGCTAGCTGTGGCATTAAGTAACTGTGTCGTGGGGGGCGGTACCTTGCATAGACCACTCGTGAACACCGCAATACAATACAATACAATACAATACAATACAATACAATACAATACAATACAATACA
>ERZ1036435.296-NODE-296-length-30332-cov-20.416025_pt1 | contig 30332 bp, 28 predicted proteins | sample MGYA00514223_ERZ1036435 | MGnify/ENA primary metagenome ERZ1036435 (study PRJEB33795, sample SAMN09464927) | human gut metagenome | host: Homo sapiens | place: USA: Stanford, California | collected 2016-08 | study: EMG produced TPA metagenomics assembly of the... | reverse complement strand
TGAAGCTTGTTTGTCTCATTTAGCTTTCTTGGGTTTCTTTTCTGGCAGTTCCGCATACATACCTTTCAGTAGTTCAGTAATCAAATCCATATCCTCAAATCTGTCGAATGCATACATCAATGTCTTTGAACCCTCATACGGATAACGCAATTCTGAGTCTGCAAGAAGTTTGTCCGATGTCGGCGTTCTCTTTAAAAATAGTTCATTATCGCAAATGTCACCTATCAGCTTACCGTTAAAATATATAAGGTAGCCGCCCATCATGGATCTTATGACAATATCACCTGCTGCGGAAAAAATCTCACGAACAAATTCATTAAATTCATTCACTATGATTACCTCCTTCAAAATCAAATATTCCTTACTTTATGGCATACTCTTTCCCTATTTATCCTCAAAATTTCAGCAATCCATTTTCATCAAATTGAAAATTCGGTCCCCATGAAACTTCCCAATAGTATCCATCTAAATCCGAAAAATATGCGTGATATCCACCCCAAAAAACTTCCTGTGGCTCTTTTACAATTTTTCCACCTGCTTTTCTTACTAATGCAATTACAGTCTCTACATCTTCTTTATGTTCAACATTGTAGGCTAATGTAATTCCTGAAAATCCATTCCCTTTTGGTGGATTATTTTCATCAATATCTTTTGCTAATTGTTCCAAAGGAAATAGTTCAAACTTTGTTCCCGGAGTATCAAAAAAGCATACTGACGGATTATTTTCTCTGCAATCAGTCTTATATCCTAAACCATCTCTATAAAACTTTATTGACCTTTCCATATCTTTCACACCTAAACAAATACAAGTAATCTTGTTCATCGTTACCTCCTATGAATTCTTATTTGTCATACAATCAATTTACTTGCCAACTTGTAAACTTGTTTTATCTCTTTACTTTCTAATAGGGACTTGGTAACAAAAGGCCTATTAGTAAAAGTAATAAAGCTAATCCTATTCTTTTTTTAATAAAACTGTAGCCCCCATTTCCGTAGTCTTTTCAGTATAGCGATACCTTTTTTCTATTAATATTCCAGCTAGTATATTTATTAATATTCTAAAAAATAACCTTTTCTATTAAATCTGAGACTTTTTTTACTTATGAAAATCTTAAAGTATTTGAACTCCTTATCTGAATCGTAAATTGGGAATTCAAAACTTTTTTTCGTTCCATTTTTCCATATACCTTCTGGTTCAACGGATATAGAAAAAACACCCTCGTCTTTTTCATCATAAAAATGAATTGTAAGATATATATGTCCAACGTCATAACCAGTAGTATTTTCAAAGTTTCCTATGTAACGTTTCTCATTTCTAACATTTTCAACTTCGAAGTCTTCAGGTTTAAAAGTATCTACTAATATTCCGTATACTCTATTAAATTCTTTTATTTCTTTACCACTTTTCAATATCTTATTAAGGGATTTTTTATTTTTTACAGGAATTTCCACTATTGAATTAATATCTAAAAGTAATTCATAACGTTTTCTTTGATATTTATACCATTCATCTGTGAACGTACTATCCACAAAATTTTCCCCTAATATAGATTTTTTCTTTAATATAGCTTCTTTTGTTTCCTTAAGATTATTAATATATGCGTTAGCAAATTCCTTTAACTTAGAATCTTTAAAGTTCCGGTTATTATATTTATCAATTTCAATTAATTCACAATCTATGTAGTCTCTAAAGTCTTTAATTGATTCTTTATCTTTATCTTTATCTTTAACCTTATCCTTATCATTTAAGTAAACAATTCCCCACCTATTATTCAATCCTTTTGCCAAAGAGTTTATGAATTCATTATCATACGTCTTGTTTTTATCACCTATAAAATAATTCGGACTTGGTAACAAAAGGCCTATTAGTAAAAGTAATAAAGCTAATCCTATTCTTTTTATCATAAAACTGTAGCCCCCATTTCCATAGTCTTTTAAGTATATCAATACCTTTTTTCTATTAATATTCTAGTTATCTTTTGATAGAAATTTTAAAATAGTTCCTTAGTATATAAACTCCTTCTCATTACCCAAACTGTTAATAAAAGGTGGCAAAGCCTAAATAACTATTAATTAAGATCGGTAACTTTATTGTAATTACTTCGATAAGAAAAGTCAAGTTTGTCTGCGAATGTAAATCGGATATAAAGTAAAAAGGGCAAGTAGCCTTTCAGTTAAAATAGTAAAACTAAATATTTAAAAAAGCTAAATATTAAATTTTTATAATATATTTTTTAATATTTACCCATATTTTGTCCAAGTTATATTGTATAATTATCATAGGTAATAATAAAATAAGGAGAATATATTATGAATAAAAAAATTATTACAATTCTTACAGGTATTATAGTTTTATTTGCTGCATTCTTTTTCTATCAGCATTCTGGAAAAAACGATCTAAAGGCAGAACACACTAAATACTTAGCTCTTATCAATGACAATCATGATTTTGATGGAGGTATTAAAAGGTTAGAAACTCTTGAAACTGACGAAGGCCAAGAAATTTTTAGAAACATAAAAACTGAAATTAAAATTACTAAAGAATTGAAAAACATCGACACTAGTCTTGATAATAAAGATGTCGATGCAGCTAAAAAATCTTTAGAAAAAGTCGATACTCTTACTGTAGACAATACTTTCGATAAAGCTATAGAATGGTTAAAAGAAGATATTACTAACTTTGACAAAGCTAAAAAAGAAATTGACGAAGATAAATCTGGTAATATCAATTCAATTATCGATAAGTATAAGTTTAATCATAGTGCGTTAAAAGCTAAGTTAAGCGAACCTGAAGTAAAAAAAGGTACAGAAAACAAACAAACTTCAGAAAATAAACAAACTTCCGAAACTAAAACAAAAGTAGTTTCAGGTAATACTGCTTCTACTGGAGGAATTGGAGATAACGACGTTATACCTGCTGGTTCTTCATATGTATTTAGCGGTAGTGTAACTGATTCAACAACCTATAAAGAATTCAGACAAACTAATGCTTATCAAACTATCGCAACTAATTATGTTGGATTTAATGCTAGTAACGCAGAAATTAAAGCTTGCTTAGAATGGCTAATTAAAAAAGGTAGAGAAGGAGCTCAAACCTTACCAAGTACACAAGAATATAAAACTACTTTTGGTAGATAAATATTTATATTTCAAGTCTAGTATAAAACTATATTAATTCAAAAACACATAACCTAACATTACCTTGTAAGTTATGTGTTTTTTTCATCCCCTTCTCCACAATAAATTTAGTAATTATCAAAACATGATATTTATCTTAAATTTACAATATAATTTTATTGTATTTCAGAAAAATCATTAGTAAACTTCTTTTGTTACTGCCCGTTATTACTCTTATTTCTTTTTCAAGCCAAAACAATCTGCTATAAGTAAGAAAGAGAAGTATACAAGAAAAATAAGGAATAAAAAACTTAATAAAGGATCTATCATTATTCTTGCTCATTTCTCTTGGCCAAGCCCTCGTTCAGTTTATCATAATAAACTGAGAGTTCTTTCTTGACGAATTTTTTAGGGTTCTGAACATTATCAAGAATATCTATCGCCCTTCTGATGGTAGAATCTAGACAAAGTTCTCATATTATGTTTCTGAAATGCATTTGAATTTTCAATTATATACATATATATATATTAATTTCTTAATTACTACTTTTCAAAAAATTTAAAACTGTTCTATTAAAATCAGAAACTTCTTGATGGACTGCATGACCAGATTTTTCAAAAATAAGTTTCTGACAATTGATTTTTTTAGCAAGTTCATTAGAAAATTCTACTGGGATAACTTGATCTAATGCAGCACCTATAACCAGAGTTTTAGCTTGGATTTTATCTAATTTATCAAAAACATCAAATTTTAAGCACGATCTAGCTAAAACAATAAATCTATCAAGCTGATCTAATTTTGGTTTAAATAGAATTTGTACTAATATAGATAACCACTTATTTTTTGCTATATATCCTTTTGAATAAACAGTTTCAATCATATTTTTTTGCAGTTCTTGTAACTTACCATTTTCAGCTAGAACAATCCATCTATCTATGACCTTGTTTGTTGTAGGATTATTTCTTGATGTAGTTGCTACTAATACTAGTTTGTCAACAATGTCAGGGTAATCTATAGCTAATAGTTGTGCAATCATCCCCCCTTGAGATACCCCTACAACATCTACTTTATCTATTTTCAACTTTTTTATACAATAAGCAATTTCTTCCACCATATCACTTATCTCATAATTCTTATTGATATGTTCTTTATGATCAAATATAAAAACTTTATATTCCCTCAAAAAATTTCTATAGAAAAAAGCAAGTTGTAAAGCTTTTCCTTTTATCCGCTCGGTATTCAAACCTGGTATTAATAATAAATTCTTTTTTCCATAACCAAATGAAACATAATTGACTATATCATCATCGTATAATTTAATTTGACAATTTTTTGCAGAAAACATAATATATACCTTTCTTAATTAGTTACTTATGCAATTAATTATACCATATTTATATATCACCTAACATAAAAATATAGTTCTCATCCATATCCTAAGCAATACCATCAAATTTCTCAAAATTATTACCGGTGTAATAAACAATTATAAAGTTCTCTAGATTTCCATAAATTTAGTAATTATCAAAGCATGATATTTATCTTAAATTCACAATATAATTTTATTATTTTCAGAAAAATTATTGCAAAAATATCTTTATTTTCACTGTATTACAGCTTTTTTCCTTGCTGAAATTTTTTATCAATATTTCGAAACTTTATTGCATTTTTTAGTTGATTTATTTGATAGAATATGCTAAATTATCTATTGTTGAGATATATTATGAAATCAAAAATAATATAAAGGAGACAACAGTTTATGAAGAAAATATTAATAACTAAAAAAACAAGTATGATTTCTACTTTTATTCTCACTGCAACATTAAGCTATCTATTATATAATTACACTTTACTAGGAGTAGCATTAGCCAGTATTTATATTTTGGCTACAGGAATATTAAACTGCAAATATAAAACAAATAATAAACTAATCAACTATACATCTATTATATTTGCAACACTAATGATTATTTTTATATCTATAAATAATCATCTACCTCCTTTAAAAATCAATATGATTTTAATAGCGGAGCTAATATTTTTTGTTTACTATTCATCATCAGATAGCTTTTTGGAGATTAAAAATTAATTATATATATTTCAAATATTTTTAATACAAAAATCCCACTCTTAATAGAGCGGGATTTTATTTTATAGATAATCTACATCTTTGATTACTTCTGGTTGTTGAGGTTGTTGTGGTTGTTGTTTTTTAACAACTGGTTTACGAGTTTTTACTCCGTTATTTCCTGCAGGAAGTCTGTATTTTTTAACCTCTTGTTTTGGTTGTTGTTTTTTAGCAACTGGAACACGTGTTTTTGCCCCATTGTTTCCTGCTGGTACACGTAATGGTTTTTCTGATTTTACAACTGGTTTTTTCTCAGCATAGTAGTATCTCATATAAGCTTCCATTGGGTGGATAGATGCTTGAATAGAAATACCGTCCTCTTTAATTAATTGATAAGTTTTACCATTATAGTTAATTTCTTTTTTTACTTCTGGTAAATAGTCTCTAAAATAACTAAGTGGTGTACTTAAGTCCGGACGTGGTACTTTTATTCTTTGTTTTGGAGATATTTCTAGCCCATCACTTGTTTTTACATTGTAACTAACAACTAAAGTTATTGGATCAACAAGCTCATCTCCACTAGCTTTTTGATTAGTCGTTGCTTTTCCACTATTCACTTCCGCTGCAGCTGCAAACGGTGCTTGCGAAGTTGCAGTTAAAGCAAAAGCTGTTAGTGCAACTGTTAATGTTTTTTGCAATTTATTCATAATATACTTTTTCCTCCTAATATTTTTTAGCATAATAATTGCTTTAATATTATATATCAAATGTCCCTAATTTGTCAAAAGAAATCCTCTTTATCCCTTTATATTAGTTTTTCTAATATAAAAATAATAGTAAAGTAATTTTAACACCTGAAAAAATATTTAATAATTTATTGTTGATAATGAATATCTATAATTTCTCTGTATTTTTTAAGATATATTTGTGTATTATTTATAAATAGATCCCTCTTATAAAAACATAATATTTATAAAACACAAGTAAATAATGATATAATTGACCTAGAAAATAAGAAACAGGAGTAATAGCTAATGAGTTTAGATTTATTTATTTTTGAAAAAAGAGAAGAGATAAAAACTTCTCTAGATGTCCTAAGCTATCTAGAAGAATTTTCTCGATATGAAGAAGACAAAGACTATAATTCACTTGAAGGATGCTCTCCAGTTATAACTGCTTGGGCAAAAGAAATGTTTAAACATTTCCCTCCTATGAACGGCGAATATGCATTACCTGATGAAATTGCTTTTTCATCTGAGGATATCGAGGATCATTTAACTGACTATACTTTAGGAAAACATGGTGCTATATGTTCATTTTCTTATAATGTTATAGATGATGCATTGGATTTTCTTTTAGATATATTTGATGAGTATAATATTGGCGTTTATGACTTCAATAATATTGATAATATTATTGGTTTTGATATCGAAATTTTAAAATATAAAACAGAGAGTACCAATATTACTCCATGTACTTGGAACGAAGTAGAAAATTCTATTTATACCCTTGATAATCCAGAGAGAAAGTCAGCATATCTATCACTATGGTTTGATATTAACGGAAAAGACAGTAGTTTTCTTCAATGCGCTCCAATTTATAAAGAACCTAGCTTCTTTTCTCGATTATTTAATAAGGATAAAACAACTGAAATTAATGGTTATGCTCTTGAAATAAAAAATGATAAAAATGTTTATCGAACAGTTATTCAAAATAAGAAACAATTAAGAGAGATTATAAAAAGTTGGTGTTTTGATAGAAAACTACCTGATATAAGTAAATATAAAAAAGTATCCAACTTATAGTTAATAAGCAAAAAAGACAGGAAAAAATTCTCCTGTCTTTTACTTATTATTAGTTACTTTTAATACTCTCTACATAGTATTTAGATTTTATATTTCCACCAGCGTACTGTTTATTATTAATTTTCAGTGTAATTGTTGAAATTTTTGTTTTTGTCATTTTATCTACAACATTGATCTTAATTTTATCACCTTCAACTACCCATTTATCTTGTGACTCAACTTCTTGCGGGTGATTATTACCCATTATTCTTGTAGTAAATGTGATAACATTATCACCTTTATAATAATAGACCTCATCTTCCTTAGGTACTGCATTAGATTTTGCTGAGTTTCCATCTTTTTCACTAAAGTGTGATCCTTTTAGCAAGTTAATCGCTTCTTCTTTAGTGTATGTTTTTGAAGTGACTGCATTGATAGCATCTAAGTAATCTGCACTAGATACCGTAAATAATGTTTCTCCATTTGCAGCTTTTGTTGTTTTAATTTTTGATTGAGTAAGCCAGTGAAGTAAGTTTGTTTGAGATGATAATCTAGATACGTCATTACCTGAAACACCTACTATGTCTACTAATTTTTTTGCTGCAGCAAAATCATGATTACCTGTTTTTACCGTTTGCGTATTATTATTTTTTTTACTTTCACTATTTACGCTGTTGTTATCATTGTTATTATTTCCGTTATTACCAGTGTTTTCACTATTATCTTTGTTTTCTGTAGTTTCTGTAGTATTTTGTTCCTTATTTGTATTGTTATCTTCTTCCTTTTTCTGTTCTGAAGAGTTATTTGATTGTTCTGTTTTTTTATTGTCATCTTCTTTGTTTTTTACATTTCCTTTTGTTGCACAACCAGTTATTATTAAAGCACCCGTTGCAAGCAAAGCTAATAGTTTCTTGTTCATATTTCTGACCTCCATTTATTAGTTCCCTTTATTATACCATATTTGGATACAAAAATAGACTCTAAAAACTTTTTTTGTTTTAGAGTCTATTATTCTTAATCTTTTAAAATTATCTCATACCTTTATCGTATGGTACTCCAAGAGCTTCTGGTGTAGAAGTTTTCTTAGAAAATACGATAAGCGCAATAATTGTTGCTACGAATGGATAGAATAAAAGAGAAACTAGGATGGTTAAGTCTTAAGTAATATAGAATAAAACATATGACTGTATAAATATAAAAAAGATAGCGTATCAGTCATTACAACTACTACACGCTATCCTAAGTCTAACTTTTTGAAATCAGATCAGTTGTCATCTTATTTTAATTTATATTTAGTTATTAAAAAAATAAGATTTAAAATTCCAAATAATAATACCGGAGATATTAATTCATATTTTTGTGTTGCTTCGATAGGGGTATAACCTTTTATTATAAATATTAATAAGAATAATATTGTTATTATAATACTCATATTTAATAAAGAAATTTTTAGTGCTTTCGCGGCTTCTTTAGGATAATATAAAAATATTATAAAAAAAGTTAATGTTAGTATTATTGCAATGATGTTATGTATATCCATATTTCCTACCTCTATTATGCTAGTTACTTTTATTATACTATATTTAGACATAAAAATAGACTCTAAACCTCAAGTTTTAGAGTCTATTTTTCTTAATTTTTTAAAATTATCTCATACCTTTATCGTATGGTACACCAAGAGCTTCTGGTGTAGAAGTTTTCTTAGAAAATACGATAAGTGCAATAATTGTTGCTACGAATGGGAACATATTCCAGAATGATACCGGAATTGGTAGATCTGGTGCTAAAATAGATACTTTTTCAGCAAATACTTTTGTTCCACCGAAGAACAGTGATGCTAAAGTAATTGTAATTGGGTTATATTTACCAAAGATAAGTGCTGCTAATGCTAAGTATCCAAATCCGTATACTGTGATTGCTGCGTTGAACCCTTGGCTGAATGTAGTAGCGATGATTGCTCCTGCTAATCCTGCTAAACATCCTGAGATAAATACCCCAATGTAACGATATTTAAATACATTTAATCCTAATGAATCACTGGCTTGTGGGTTTTCCCCTACAGAACGTAATCTTAATCCAAATGGACGTTTATAGATAACGTAGTAAGTAACACAAACTAGGATAATAGCTATAATGATCGTTGGATAAACTGTGAAATTACCAAGTATTGTATATCTTGGGAATCCACTAGCTAATAATAATTCATAAGTTCCGTTAAAGTGGTTTACTAAGAATAATGCGATAGCTGGTGTAATTAAGTTAATCGCTGTACCTGAGATTACTTGGTCAGCTTTTAAGTTAATACTGATAAATGCGTGAATTAATGAAAGAAGTCCTCCACACGCTGTTGCCGCTAATAAGCAAAGTACTAATTGACCAAATGTAGGTGCTCCATCAAATGCACTAAGAGCTATGAAAGAAGCAACAAATGAACCAAAAATTACGAAACCATCAAGTGCAATATTTACAACCCCACTCTTTTCAGAATAGAAACCACCTATTGCTGCGATAAGTATAGGTACTGTATATTGCAACATTGAGTCTAATAGTGATAATATTGTATCCATCTATTTATCTCCTTTCTTTTTACTGCTTGCTGCTTTTTTAGAGAATTTGAAATCAAAGATTGATTTAGCAGCTACAAATAGAACGATTAATCCGATTAAAATATTTGCGATATCTTTTGGAATACCAACAAATGATAATTGAGGTGTTAATACACCTAAGAATCCAAATAGTAATGCTCCTAGTAATGAACCTAGAGCTGTATTAGCACCAATAAGTGCTACGGCGATACCCATGTATCCATATCCTTGGAATGTAGAACCTGCTACTACTTGTCCAACCGGCCCCATGTTGTAAAGAGCTCCACCTAGACCTGCAAATGCACCAGAAATAGCCATAGATAAGATTGTATTTCTATTAACTTTCATACCAACGAATTTAGATGCATTTGCGTTATAACCTACAGAACGTAGTTCGTAACCAAATACTGTTTTTTCCATAACGATATAGAAAATAATTACTCCAAAAATTGCAAAGAATAAATCTGTACCTAAACGGTGGTTACTAAAGATTCCTTCTATAAGACTATTTTGTAAATATCCTGTACCATCTTCTGCAACGATTGGTTTAGAAATAATATCATTTGTTCCTTTAATAAATTTAGGAACGGCGAATTGTACGAAGTATAATGCTGTATAGTTTAACATAATTGTTACAACTACTTCACTGATATTGAATTTAGCTTTTAAATAACCAGCGATACCAGCCCAAATACCACCTACAATAATACCTGCTAGGATTGAACAAATTAATACTAAGTAAAAATTCATTCCTTCCATTTTGATAGCAACAAGACCTGCAAAAAGACCACCCATAATAAATTGTCCTTCTGCCCCAATGTTGAATAACCCTGTTCTAAATGCAAAGGCTACTGATAAACCTGTACAAATAAGTGGAATTGTCGATACAAAAATTTCTGCTATACTGTTTGAATCAGAAAAAATGTCTCCAATAACACTTAAAACATCTTCTGGCGACGCTCCAATTGCCGAAATAAGAATTGCTCCTATAATAAACGAAGCTAATATTGGTAGCACCGCATTAGTTAAAACTTTTTTTAACATACGCTCTCCTCTCTACTTCTTAACCCCGGCCATTAGAAGACCTAGTTGTTCTTTAGTTACATTTTCATCATTATCTACGACATCAATTATATTACCATTGTGAATAACAGCTATTCTGTCAGATAATGTTAGAATTTCATCCAAGTCGTATGAAATTAATAATACTCCATTACCTTTATCGCGGTAATTAATTAACATTTTATGAATACCATTTATCGCACCAACATCAAGACCACGTGTAGGTTGTGTTGATACTAATAATTTTGGATCTAATTCTAATGCACGTCCGATAATAAGTTTTTGTTGGTTACCACCACTCATACTACGAGCCGCAATTTTTTCATCACCAGCTTTACGCACATCATATTTTTCACAAAGCTCTTTGGCAAATTTAGAGATTGCTGGTTTTTTCAAGAATCCACGTGAAGAAAATTTCTCTGTATAGTAGTTTTCTAATACTGAGTTTTCTTCAACACTGAAATCAAGAACTAGTCCATCTTTATGTCTGTCTTCTGCAATAATTTCAAGACCTAATTCTTTACGTTTTGCTGTTGGAACTCCAGCAAGGTCTTTTCCATCAAAGACAATTTTTCCTTTAGTTTCTTTTAATAGAGCATTTAGTACTTCAACAAATTGTTGTTGACCGTTACCATCAACCCCAGCAATACCAAGGATTTCTCTTTCACGAACATCTAAGTTGAAGTCAGAAAGTATATCTTTTTTCTCTTCAGTATCTGCATAAAGACCAGATACTTCTAATATTTTTTTCTTACCTTCTCTAGAACGTTCATATTTAATAATTTCTAGATCTTTACCAATCATAAGACTAGCAAGTTTTTCTTTTGTTGTGTCTGCTACTTCAACAGTTCCAAAGTATTCACCACGACGAATAATACTACAACGATCAGCTACTGCCATAATCTCGTTAAGTTTATGAGTGATTAATAAGATAGTTTTCCCTTCTGCTTGAAGATTCTTAAGAATTGCTAAAAACTCTTTAATTTCAGCAGGAGTTAAAACCGCTGTAGGTTCGTCAAAGATAAGAATATCAGCATCTCTATATAACATTTTTAGAATTTCTACCCTTTGTTGCATCCCAACTGTAATATCACCTACTAAGGCTTTCGGGTCAACTTCTAATCCATATTTTTTAGATAGTTCTGTAATTTTTTTAGCAGCAGAATCTAAATCGATTTTTCCGCCTTTTACTTCTTCCATTCCTAAGATGATATTCTCAGCAACAGTGAAGTTTTTAATTAATTTAAAGTGTTGGTGAACCATACCGATCCCAAGCTGATTAGCATGTTTAGGATCTTTAATGTCAACTTCTTTCCCATCTAATTTAATGACACCCTCTTCTTGATGGTACATACCAAAAAGAACGGACATCAACGTAGATTTACCAGCACCATTTTCACCAAGCAATGCATGAACTTCGTTCTTTTTCACCTGAATAGTAATGTCTTTATTTGCGTAGAAGTCACCAAACTTTTTAGTTATGTTTAGCATTTCTATAGCGTACATATATTTACCTCTCTTTTGTATATTGTTACTTATCTATTATAATATATTTTTGCAATCTAGTATAGCATTTTAGTATGATTCTGTTAATTAATTTTATATTATTTATCAATATTATAATTATAAAAATTAAAACTATAAAAACTGCATAATATCATTGTGTTTTCATAGTTATTTCCAAAATTTTTCAAAGCTTAATATTGTAGAAAATTTTTTTAATTATTCACCTTTCGAAAAATAATAATTACGTTTGCAATAAATAACTTTTATTGATAAATTTTTCATTAAAAAAAGGTCTAGTAAAAAACTAGACCTCTTTTTGAATTATAATTTTAAAATTATAGTTCACCTTCGATATTTGCTTTATCTGTTACTTTATCTGCTTCAGCAGCTACAGTTGCTTTACCAGTTTTAAGTGATTCTACAACTTCTTTAATTTTGTTGTTGATGTCACTGCTTAAGTTTGGATTTTCAGCAGGTAGACCTACACCATCTTCTTTGATAGTGAATACTTTAGCTTTTCCACCTTCGAATTTACCAGCTTTGATAGCATCTAATACTTGAGTTACTGCAACATCGATACGTTTAACAGCAGATGTTAAGATTACAGATTTTTCTACATCTTTACCATCTTTGTCTTTAGCTTTGAATACACCTTCAGAATATTGGTCTTTATCTACACCAACGATCCAGTGTTTGATTTCTCCACTTTCTTTAAGATCTTTAGTAGCTCTTTCTTGTGCTTCTTTGATTGAACCACTTCCAGTTCCACCAGCTGCTACGAAGATAACGTCAGCTCCAGCATCATACATAGTTGCTGCTAAAGTTTTACCTTTGTTAGTATCATTGAATGATCCACTGTAGTTGTATACGATTTTGATGTCTTTGTTAGCAGCTTTAGCTCCTTGAACAAATCCTACACCAAATTTAACTACTGCAGGGATTTTAGCTCCACCGATAAATCCAACTTTACCAGTTTTTGATTGTAATGCTGCTGCATATCCAGCTAAGTATCCTGCTTCGTGTTCAGCAAATGTAATAGATTCAACGTTTTTGTTATCTACAGTTCCATCGATGAAGATGAATTTTTTATCTGCAAATGATTCTGCAACTTTTGGTAATTCTTTTTCGAAATAGAATCCTGCTAATGAAATAACATCAGCTGCTTTAGCTGCATTTTGTAAGTTAGCTGCGATATCACTTTGGTTTTTAGTTTCGATTGGGTTTAATGCTTTACCACCGTTTTTATCTACCCAAGCTTTAACAGCTTCTACGTTACTTTGGTTGAAACTTTTATCTTTTGCTCCACCTTCGTCAGTAACTACTCCGATTTTTAAATCAGATTTTGAAGATGAATCTTCTTTTTTCTCAGTTTTAGAAGAACATCCTACAAAGATAAGTGCTGCTGATAAAATAACAGCGATTAATGAAAATATCTTTTTCATAAACAAATAATCTCCTTTATTTATTTTTGTATATTGTTTATACCTAAATAATACCACATAATTGTATAAATATCAACATTTTATTTACTTTTTAAAAAATATTTTTATTATAGTTCGTATTAAACGAAATTTAAGCGTATTTTTATTTAGTTATAAAGAGAATGTTCACTTTTTACAATTTTATATATACATATACAGATGGAATTAAAGCATTTTCATAACTATAATTTATACTATTTATTTTATTAATACACATTTTTGATATTCTTTTCAAAAACACTTTGACATAATAAAAAAGTCTTACTAAATTTCTTTAGCAAGACTTTTATTATAATTATAGTTCACCTTCTAGGTTAGTTACTGATCCTTTTGCTTTTAGCTCATCACCAGTTCCTACTACTTCTACCTTACCTGATTTAAGTTCTTCAATAGCTTTATCAATTTTAGTTTTATTGTCATCGCTTAGGTTAGGATTTTCTTTTGGTAGCCCTACACCATTTTCTTTAATACCGAAGATGTGTTCACCTTTTTCAAATTTATTTTCTTTGATTTCATTTAAGATTTTTGTTACTGCTACTTCGATATTTTTAACAGCTGATGTTAAGATTACAGATTTTTGGTATTCTTTTCCATCTTTATCTTTTCCTTTGAAAACACCCTCTTCAAATTGGTCTTTGTCTACACCAACAACCCAGTGTTTAATTTCTCCGTCTTTAGACATATCAAGGTTACCACGTTCTTTTGCTTCTGAAATAACACCATTACCTGTATTACCTGCCGCTACAAAGATTACATCTGCACCTGAATCATACATAGTAGCTGCTAATGTTTTACCTTTATTTGTATCTGAGAATGTTCCACTGTAGTTGTACATGATTTTAATATCACTCTTAGCTGCTTTAGCACCTTGAACAAATCCAATTCCAAATCTTTCTACAGGTGGAATTTTAGTTCCTCCGATAAATCCAACTTTACCAGTTTTAGATTTTAATGCAGCTGCATATCCAGCTAGGTACCCTGCTTCTTGCTCTTTAAAGATAAGTGACGCTATATTTGGGGCATCAACATAAGTATCAACATACATGAATTTTTTATCTTTGTATTGCTCTGCAACTTTTGGTAATTCTTTTTCGAATTCATATCCAGCTAGAGAAATAATGTCTGAAACTTTTGCAGCATTTTGAAGGTTTGAAGCTAAATCAGATTGGTTTTTTGATTCAACAACAACAGGTTCTTTTGCTCCATTAGCCTTCGCCCATGCTTGTATCGCTTCTACGTTTGCTTGGTTAAAGCTTTTATCTTTAGCTCCACCTTCACCGGTAACAACCCCTATTTTGTAGGAACCTTTTTCTTCATTATTTGACTCTGATTTTTTAGTTTTTGAAGAACATCCTACTACAATTAGTGATAATGCAAGTAGCATTGCAATAATAGTACGTAACTTTTTCATAATGACCTCCTATTTTTATGTACTAAGAACACAATAACACATTTTTAAACCGATTTCAATATTTTTTTACTATATTATTACAAAAACTTAAATTTATTAAACATTTTAACAATTAAATATATAAAAAGTGTTAAATTTATATATTTCCTTAATTTTTTATGATATAATTGAATTGATTAAAGCATTTTCAGGAGGATTTATTTATGACTTATTATGAAAATATTGTGGAAACTGCGAATTATATTAAGAAGTATTTCAATGAGCCAATTGATTACGCAGTTGTCCTAGGAAGTGGAATTACATTAGAACTTGAAGAACAACAAGAGCTTGGTTACGAGGCTATTCCTCTTTTCCCAGGAAATAAACGTTCAAACCATGTTAAAGGGCATGCAAATAAACTTACTTTCGGGAAAATCTCAGGTAAAAATGTCCTTGTATTAAACGGAAGACTTCACTATTATGAAGGATATAAAATGAAAGAAGTTGCATTTATGACTTATGTTGTAAAATTCTTAGGTGCCAAAGGATTATTTATTACTAACGCTTGTGGCGCTATTAACACTAACTTTACTGAAGGAGATATCGTTTGTCTAGATGATTTCATCTCTCTAGTAAGTAATAATCCTCTAATGGGAGAAAACGATCCACGCCTTGGTGAGAGATTTGTTGATATGACTACTCCATTTAATCCATATTTAGTAGATAATCTTTTATCATCTGCTGAAAAGCTAGATATCAAATTACACCGTGGTGTTTATGGATTCTTCCAAGGTCCATACTTTGAAACACGCGCTGAAATACAAGCATTTAAAACTATGGGATGTGACTTAGTTGGTATGTCAACTGTTCCTGAAGTCATTGCAGCTAACCACACTGGGCTTCCTGTTGCTGTATTAGCCTGCGCTACAAATATGGCTACTGGTATTCAAGAGAAAAAACACGACCATGAACATGTATTAAAAACAGCTCAAAAAATAAGTGTAAACCTTAAAAACTTACTTATTGAAACACTTAAAAACTTAGACTAAGGAGTGATTACTGATGGAAAAAACAATTTTTGAAAAAATTATCGATGGTGAAATTCCAAGTTATAAAATATATGAGGATGAACATGTATATAGCTTTCTAGATGTTTTCCCAATAACTAAGGGACACACACTTGTAATTCCTAAAAAACATAGCCGTAATATTTTTGATTGTGATCCTGAAACTGCTGCAAACATTGGTAGAGTTTTACCTAAGATTGCTAATGCTGTAAAAGAAGCTTATGGATGCGATGGTGTTAATATTTTCCAAAATAACGAAGAGTATGCTGGACAAAGCGTCTTCCACTTACACTTCCATATAGTTCCTCGTTATAAAGACAAAGATATTAATTTCGATAATTTAGAAGTTAAATGGCCTCCACAAAAAGTTGAGCCTTCTGAATTCGAAGAAATTCAAAAAAATATTACTAAGAACCTATAATTATAAAAAAGAAAGAAGCAACGATTTAAATTATATCGTTGCTTCTTTTAAATATTATTATTTATCTTCTTTTGTTGCAAATAGAGATACAATTGAATCTAATGTAGTTCTTGGTTTAGCATGTTTTTTCTCTACATCTTCAATTTCATCATCAATATTATCAACCTTATTAATTAAATTTTCATTAGCATCTCTTATTTTTTCTTCAGCTAATTCTTCAACATCTTCTACTTTTTCTTTGATATCTTCAAATTTTTCTTTAGCTACTTCTTTAAATCCTTTTTCTTGTACTTCTTCTTTAAAGTCAACTGCAGATTCTTTAAGTTCTTCAGCTTTTTCTACAGCACCTTCTTTGAAATCAACTGCTTTTTCTTCTACTTTTTCTTTGAAGCTTCCCATATTATCTTTGAAGCCTTCTACTCTTTCTGCAACTCTTTCTCTGAATCCTTTTTCTTCTACTTCTTCTTTAAAGTCTTCTACTTTTTCTTGAGCTGCTTCTTTTGCATCTTCTACTTTCTCTTCGAAGTCTTCTGCTTTTTCTTCTGCTACTTCTTTAGCATCTTCTACTTTTTCATGAGCCGCTTCTTTTGCTTCTTCTACTTTCTCTTCGAAGTCTTCTGCTTTTTCTTCAGCTACTTCTTTAGCATCTTCTACTTTTTCTTGGGCTGCTTCTTTTGCTTCTTCTACTTTCTCTTCGAAGTCTTCTGCTTTTTCTTCTGCCACTTCTTTAGCATCTTCTACTTTTTCTTCAAAGTCTTCCGCTTTTTCTTCAGCTGCTTCTTTTGCTTCTTCTACTTTTTCTTCAAAGTCTTCTGCTTTTTCTTCAGCTACTTCTTTAGCATCTTCTAGTTTTTCGTGAGCTACTTCTTTTGCTTCTTCTACTTTCTCTTCAGTATCTTCTTTTAGAGGGATAAAAGTTTCTTCTTTTACCTCATTATATCCTGCAGTTACTTGTTCTAACTTTTCTTTAGCTATGTCTTCACCTTCACGATTTACTTCTTGAGCTTCTGGTTTAATTAAATCATTAACTTTTTCTAATCCTAAGTCAATATTTTCTTTTAAAACATCTTTATGTTTTTCTAATTCTTTAGGATTTTTATAATAATATGTTCCTACCGCACTTGCAGCTAATAACGCTATACCTTTTAAAATTTTACCCATGATTTTGTCCTCCTAATATGTTTATTATCATAATGATTTTATCAAAAATAATTTTACTTGTAAAGAATTTGAGAGCGTTGAAGAATAACTATTTACATAAAAAAGACTAACTTTTAAATTAAAAGTTAGTCCTTATTTTTTATTTTAAATGTTTAACCCTTGCTACTATTTCTTTATGACGTCCTTTTATCATAGGTCTAGCTTGAGGGTTTCCTAAATAACCGCAAGTTCTTTTTACTACATCGCAGCTTTTTGGATCATTGTTTCCACATTCTGGGCATTTAAATCCTCGTTTTGTAGGTTCAAATTCTCCTTCAAAACCACATTTATAGCAACGATCTATTGGTGTATTTGTTCCTAAGTAACCAACTTTATCATATGCATAATCCCAAACCGCTTCTAAAGCTTTTGGATTTTGTTTTAGCACTGGGTATTCACAATAGTGAATAAATCCACCGCTAGCATAATAAGGATAATCTTTTTCAAAATCTAATTTTTCAAATGGAGTTGGATTTTTTCTAACATCATAGTGATATGAGTTTGTATAGTACTCTTTATCTGTAACATTTTCTACTGTGCCAAATTTTTCTGTATCCATACGACAGAATCTATCAGTTAGCGATTCACTTGGAGTTGAGTAAATACTATACCAATAATCCCCATCTTTAGTCCATTTATCTACATTTTCTTTCATATATTTCATAATATCTAATGTAAATTGTTTAGCTTCAGGATTTTTCTCCCAGTCTCCCCCATAGAAGACACTAGCTACTTCATATAGTCCAATATATCCAAGTGATAATGTCGCACGCTGTTTATCAAATAATTGCTTAACTCTATCATCTTTTTTCAATCTCTTACCAAAAGCACCATGCATATAAAGTATAGGAGCATTTTGTGGTTTTGCTTCTCCACAACGTTTCGCTCTATAATCTAGGGCATCTTTACAAATTTCTAATCTCTCTTTAAAAATATTCCAAAATTCTTCTTTATTTCCTTCAGACTCTAACGCTATTCTTGGTAGATTTAGAGTTACTACTCCTAGGTTCATACGTCCACTTTCAACTAATTCACCAGCTTCATTTCTCCACGCCGGTAAGAACGATCTACAACCCATAGGCGTTTTACAACTACCTGTTATTTTTACTAATGTATCATACATTAATACATCAGGATACATTCTTTGAGTAGCACATTTTAGAGCTAATTCTTTAACATCGTAGTTTGGATCAGTTGGTTTTAAATTTAAACCATCTTTTATTACAAAAATCAATTTAGGGAAGATTGCTGTTCTTTTCTCTTTTCCTAAACCTTGTATTCTCACTTTTAAAATAGCTTTTTGAATTTCTTTTTCAAATAACCCTTCACCCAGTCCAAAACCTAATGATGTAAATGGCGTTTGTCCTTGAGATGAATATAAAGTATTAATCTCATATTCTAAAGATTGCATCGCATCATAAATATCTTTTTTAGTTTTTTCTAAGGCGAATTTTTCTTGTTTATCTTCACCATCAATCCATTCTCTTGCAGTTTTTAAGTTTTTCTCATAGTTTAACTGTGCAAAAGGAGCTAAAACTTCATCTATTCTATCCGCACTACATCCACCGTATTGACTAGAAGCTACATTAGCTATAATTTGAGCCATTTGCGCTGTTGCTGTTTGAATACTTTTCGGACTATCTACATCTGCATTACCAATTTTAAATCCTTTAGTTAACATTTCTTTAAAATCGATTAGACAGCAGTTTGTAAGTGGTTGATACGGAGAATAATCAAGGTCATGATAGTGAATATCCCCTTTTTGGTGCGCGTTAGCAACGTGTGATGGCAACATTTTTAAACCGATCGCTTTTGCCACTATTCCACTTGTTAAATCTCTATGCGTATTAAATACTAAACTGTCTTTATTCGCATTTTCATTAACTACATTTTCATCACGATTAACTAATTTTTCAATCGCTATATTGATATCTAAACTATGTTCGCGTTCAATATCTCTTTTACTTCTATAGCCAACATACTCTTCATAAATAGCTTCTTCGCCTGATGTTAATAAAGTATGCTCAACAATATTTTGCACTTCATATATTTTAATATTATCTTTAAATCTATTAGAAATTTCTAAAATTACTTTATCTACTATATTATCAATATTTACACTATGTTTTTCACCAAATACTTTAAATACAGCTTTTTCGATGGCCTTATAGATTTTGTCAGGGTCAAACTTTACAACGCGACCATCTCTTTTTATTACTAATAGATTTTTAATAAGCATATCTGCTTTTTTTTGTGAATACGAATAAAAACTAGCTTTTTGCATTTTCCCCCACCTCGTTTATACTTCTTTCCTTTAATAATATTTTTTTTAACATAACTATATACTATATTATCCCAAATAAAAGCCATTGTCTAGGGTGAATATTTCCCGGAAATTTGAAAAGGTTATAACCTAGCCTTTTGTAGTAATTGTGAATTTTTTGTGTGTTGCTGTTTCTAAGATAATATTCTTAAATCATTATTATACCAACGTTTTTATTAGCCAATTATTGAAGCTGTTTAAATTTTTTATAACTTTTTATGTATAACAGCCTTCAATAATCCTTTAAATTCAAAGATTAAAAATGAAATTCAAAATGTTTCCTTCCTTATAAAAATTTTGTTCTTCCAACTTAAACTATATTTTAAGAAACTCCTCTATTATTAGACTGAGAAAGTATATAAAGTGAGAAAGAATATGAAAAAAACACAAATTGAAAAATTAACTGATCAATTATTTTCTATGGAAAATAATCAACCAAACCTTATCAGTGAGCTTCAACCTTTCGTTGAGTTGTTTATGCATTATGAATGTGCTATGCTTGAAATAGAAACAAAACTTAATGTTTTTGATAAGGAATTCTCTCTTCATGGTGAAAGTAACCCAATTGAATCAATTTCAACGCGTTTAAAAACACCTATGAGCTTAATGAACAAGTTGCAGCGACTTGAACTACCTTTTGATCTTGAAACGATTAAAGAGAATATTTATGACGTTGCTGGTGTTCGTGTTATTTGCTCATTCAGAAATGATGTCTATAAGCTTGTAGATGCACTTAAGCAACAAGATGACCTGACAGTAATAGCTGAAAAGGACTATATTAAAAATACTAAAGAAAATGGTTATAGAAGTTATCACCTTATCGTTAAAGTTCCAATCTTTTTATCTGATAAAGTTGAGCATATGGCTGTAGAAGTACAATTTAGAACTATAGCTATGGACTTCTGGGCAAGTTTAGAGCATAAACTTCGTTACAAAAAGAACCTAAGCGCTGAGAAAGAAGCAGAAATAGAGAGACGTCTTCTACTTTGTGCGGAGATAAGCGCTAAACTAGATAACCAGATGCAAAAAGTAAAAGAGATAATTGAAGACGATACGGAATTCTTATAAGACAACAAAATCCCCTAAGAGTTATAAACTTTTAGGGGTTTATTATTTTCTGTAAAAATCAAAAAAAGGTGAGTTATAGTCATAAAGACATAACTCACCATATAATGGACTAAGAAAGCAATCCTACTTCTTTTAATACTTCTTCTGCTTGTAATTTTTTATCGGTATTAACTAAAACTATTGGTCCTGTGCAGCCCATTCCGCTTTCTGCATATATACCACGTTTCCATAGCTCTTTTGTTGCATCTTCTAAATCCATTATATCTACTCCAGCAATTTGTGCTGTAACTATTTCTTTTTCAGGAGCTTTAACTTCTTCAGATTGAGAAGTTTCTTTCTTTTCTTTTAGTTTATTCAATAAAGCATCTAAGTTTGCTTCTTTAGCTTTTCCGTATTCTTTTCTTGCTAATTCATTAACCTCCCCGACTGCTATTTCATAAGCATATTTTAATGAGTTAGCTACTACAGGCGCTCCAGAAGCACGTGATAAGATTAAGATTCTTCTATCATAATCTTCCCCTACACCTGGTCCATAACCATAACCTTGTGCTTCATAATCTCCACCTGTATTAAATGCTGAGAATACTTTCATAAATAAGTTTCCTGTCAATGAATCAACAACCATTACATCTGGTGTTGCCATTAGTAAGTCATTTCCTCTCATTACCGCTCCACCATCTGCTCTTTGAGATGTTGCAAATTCAAAGTCATATCCACTTTCTTTTAATTCTATTAATATTTTCTCTACTTGTCTAGCACCTTCGATATTAGCAATACCTACAGTTGGTTTTTCTATTCTTAATGATTTAGCTGTTGCTATACCATAAATAGTATTTTTAATCATACCTTCTACTCTATTAGTAGAAGAAGTACCTGTTGTAGTCGCTAATAGCATCTCTTTTCCGCGAGATGGCGTAACTACTCTTCCTACTGTTGATACACCTATAGGAAAATTATAATGCATAGTTACACAAGCTGCAATTTCCCCTTTATCAAGTAGGTCTTCCATAATTTTATGTGCTTCTTCTTCATTTTCTGTTTCATAAGATTCAAAACCTTCTTGACCTTGACCTATTAAAACTATATCAAATAAAGAATTTTTCGCTAATGTGGCTCCTTGAAGTAAATTATCTACTCCATGCTCGCTCCCCAAAGTAGTTAATCCTACTTTAACTTTTTTACCAAAATTTCCTGTTTCAATCGCATCTGCTACTTCTAGTAATACTTTTGATATAATTTTTTTACTCATAGTACCACCCCTATTCATTAAGCATTTCTTGTGCGATATTTCTCATTGATTCGGCAATAATTTTTCTAATTTCTTCACTAGAAGTGCTATCTTTTTCTTCTAATACTCCACTATTACGTTCTACTACTACTGATACACCGTCGAATAAGTTAGTCATTCTTCCTAAGAATAGACTTCCTTTACCAACGATCATTGCTCTATTTTTATCCCCAGTTGTTAAGTCATCTACTAAGAACCCTACATATGGAACACCTGAAGGAATGTGTCCTTGTGTTGGAGCCCATCCTGGTAGTCCTTTTTCTTCAATAAATGATTTAAGTGATTTTTTGTCAATATCACCTCTCATAGCAGCTAAGGCACCAATCATTTTATAGTTAGATTCTGGCACGTTTCCTGCACCTGCTGCTTTTGTAATATCAGGGTTTTGCATCTCTACTGAGAATACATCTACATCAGTAATTTTTAAGTTTGCTTTTTCTAATGGTTTGGCAACTAACGCCCCCATAACAGCTTGAGGTGAAGATCCTGTTCCTACGTCATGTTTACCTACTAAGTCTGTACGTATAATTGGATTTTTACCATCATTTTCTGAAATTACAACAGCAAAACCACCTACTACGTCTTCTAAGACAGGAAGTCCTTTTTTAACATGGTCTTTTGCATTCATTCCAAGTTTTGCACTAGCACCACCTGCTACCACAAGAACATTTTTGTATACTCCTGCTTTAACTAATGCTGATGCATTGATTAAAGCGTGTGTAGGAGCTGCACAGAAACCACGAAGGTCTGAACCTGTAGCATTAGTTAATCCTACTACTTCTGCTATAGCTTTAGCAAAGTTTCCTCCACCACGTTGGTTAATGTCACCACATGCTTCTTCAGAACATTCAACTACGTAATCAATTTCTTCTGGTTTTACCCCTGTTGCTCTAAGAGCTTCAAGTGCTGAAATTACTCCAGATGCTTTAACTACTAAGTTTTCAAAGATAACATGGGCATTTAAGTTAACATCGACATCATGTGCTTTTTTTACATATCCTACTACTTCTCCATTATGTAATAATGGTTCGTAATCATCTTCTTTATCACTAATGTCGCTTCCTTCTAACTTATCAAAATAAGGAGCTAGCTCTTTGAAATTATCCTCTACTTTTGGACGTACTGACGCGATAAAACTTTCTGAAAGTTTTACTAAATCAAATGCATCACATATTTTCATTAGAGCTAAGAACTCATCTTGTGGAACTATTTGACCAAATTTACCATGGCGTTTCCCTTGTTCATCTTTTATATCATACCAAGGCAATGGATATGATTTTAATTCTTCTGGTGTTTTATTCCCAATATAAACTTGGTTTGGTAAATAGTTTACTACTTCTTCATATGAACGAATGTGTTTACCTACTTCTGCTAAAAATTCTGATTCTGGATGTGTTACTCGCTCAATACTGCAAGTAGATCCATTTTGTTCTATCATATCTGGTGTATGAACAAGAATATATCCTGCCCCTTTAAATACTGGATAACTCATCGTTACTTGTTGCTTGGGATACACAATATGTACCCCAAGCTCCCCCTTCTTTTTTATTTTTATTCAAACACTGTTTGACCATCAACCTCTACTGTTAATGCATGCAATGCTTTATCAACTAGTTTTCTACGTAATTTTTTCTCTTCATCGTGATCTAGTTTAGGATCCCCAAGTGGGTGAGGTATTGCAATTGCAGGAACGATTCTGTTTGCTCCTACAGTTAGAGAAATCGGAACTACTGTACAAATATGCACTACAGGAATACCAGCTCTCTCTATTTCTTTTACTAACGTTGCACCGCAACGTGTACAAGTACCTCAAGTTGAAGTTAGAACAACAGCATCTACGCCATCTGCCACTAATTTTTGAGCAAATTCACTAGCAAAAGCTACTGCATTAGCAACGGCAGTCCCGTTACCAACTGTAGTATAGAATTTTTCGTGTAACGATCCAATTACTCCTTCTTTTACTAAATCTCTCATTACATCTACTGGTAATACACGGTCAGCATCTTCATTTGCATAAACTGGGTCGTATCCACCATGTGCTGTTTCGTGAGTTTCAGCTGTTAAATCATCAAAACCTTCTAAACTATATTCACCATATTTTGAAGCAGATGATGATTCAATATGATCAGGGTTCCCTTTAGGAACAATTCCTCCAGATGTAACCAAAGCAATTTTAGCTTTACTTAAGTCTTTAACAGCTGGATTTGGCTCTACTCTGTCGAAGTTAGGCATTGGATATTCTGTTTCGAATTCTTCACCTTTAATTTTTTTCACAAGCATTTCTACTGCACGTTCAGAACCACGAGTTTCACTGAAGAAGTTTACACGAAGTCCACGTTGGTGGTATCCTTCTTCTTTTGGAGATAAGATTTCTTCTCCTTTAGCTAATTTTGTAGCGAATTTTGCAAGTTTTGGTAATGCTTTTCTCATACCTGCAGCACTATCAGATGTTTCAAGAATATAAACATCTTTTTTGAACATATCAGTACCAGGGTTTTCTTCATACATAGCTGTAACCGCTGGAATGTGTAATTCATCTTGAACAGCTTTTGTTATTGTCCCTGCAGCTACCCCGTAACGTCCTGCATTAAATGCTGGTCCTGCGATGAATAATTGAGGTTCACACCCTTTAATCATCTCAAGAAGTTCTTTTTGAACACTTTCTAAGTTTTCATTGAAATAGCTATCTCCACATACTACTGTAGCTACTACTTCAAAATCTTCTCCCAATTTCCCTTGTAATTGAGTACTAATTGGTGGTAATTCTTTTCTTAATTCAGGTGCTATATGAGCTTGTTCCTCTCCACCAACACCCGCAAAGAATTGGTTTATATAATGTACTACTCTTATTTTAGACATTGTTATTTCCCCCTACTTTTTTATTTGGCACTTAAAAGTTATTCACCACGAACATCTTGCATTTCGCTAGCGATTTCGTCAACTTCTAATACCATTTCCATCATTCCTACTTGATCTTCGTAGATTTCTTCATCGATTTGAGATTTAATTTCTTCTTCTACGATATGATATACAGCTAAGTTTAATTCCACACCTGCTAGTGGGCCTGCAAATGTTGGGTCCCCTACTGTAACTGTTTCAGCTGCTAGACCAGCAGCTTCGGCTTCTGCAGCACCTAATAAAACCACAAGATTTTCGTTACCGAATTTTTCGGCAGCTTCTTTAATACGTTTTTGGTTTTCTAGGTCCATAGCGCCGGCAGCCGTTCAGACAAAGCACTCAGTAGATGAGAATACTACCTCTACTCCTTCAATTGGTTTAACACATTCTTCAATAGCTAATCCTGGAATACCGTCACGGTCCCCAATGATTATTACTTTTTTATTAACAAGACTAACCATTATCTTATTCCTCCTTGATAAACTTTATTAACTTTAAATTCTAGATTAGTAAGTTTTTGCACTTAGATATCCAAATCCAGTTTCATTAGTTGCTCCTGTGATTGCTTGGATTTCTACTTCTATTGTTCCATCTTCACGTAGAGAATCTTGGTGTCCACCAGCGATTACATCAACTACTTCAAGATGTCCAATAACTTTATCTAATTTTGGTAATACTACCAATTGGTTAGCATTTCCTCCAGTTACTACCGCATTAGCAGCAACATCAGCATCAGCTAAACTTTGACTTCCTCCATCACGTCCTGCATATTCATCAGTTACGATAACAGTTTTAATTTCTTCTGCTTCGATTTTTTTACAGTTCATGATTAAGTCAGTATCAGGGTTTCCGAATCCTTCTTGTGATACAATTACTGCATCTAAGTTTAGGTAACGGCATAGTTTTGCAGTCCAGTTAGAAGAACGCTCTTTATCCATTAAATAAACATTTTCATTAGTAATTATTACTCCTAAGAAGTTGATTTCTTTACCATGTTTTTTGTATAAATCTTCAATTACTCCATTATTTAAGTGAACGTATGTTGGGTTTTTATCACACGCAGATACACAGTTACCACTTACTATAGCTCCATCCATAATTTCTGTTGGATAAAGAATTGTTGGTACTATTTGTTTAGCATCTACTCCATATACATATGTATCATGTAGTAATCCTTGTGTTTGTAACATGTACACATATCCTACTTTTGGTAGATCTGGATATTCTGCAATTTGTTCTAACAATGGTTTTGTTTCGTAAACATCGACTTCTTCTGGTTCTAGTTCACGAGCTAATTCTGCAATATATCTTGCAGCTTTGAATCCAATGTAACGAACAGCTTTTTCATGTTCATGTTGTTTAATACCTTCAACAGGTTCTGCAATAACTACTAAGTTATTTGTTTTAGAAAATGGTGTATATTCAGCACCTAATCCTGTCATATCAATAATTCCTTCTTGGAACCCTACGATTTTACCTGTTGTTACTACTGCCATACCTTTAAGAGCAATTGTACGACCTTCCCCAACAGTATCCACTTTAGAAAGGATACCTGGGAAGATACCACCACGACCTTCAACTTTAACACGTGGTTCAATCACATCTTTTACTGGTGTAATACGAACACTTTCTCCCGGACGAGTAATTTCAAGATCAACAGAAGCAATTGCTTCATCTTCCCATACAGCTTTTATTAACTCTTCCTTATTAACATATAATACATTTGCCTCAATTTTTGATTCGTTAGCAAATTGTATGTCTTTGATATGAATCTTACCTAGTTCAAGACGCATACTAAATACCTCCCTATTATATTATTTTTTTTTAGTAATATTTTTTGATCATAGCTTCTATATTTGGAATAGTAGCATCATCTTTTGTTACTTCTTCAAGCTTACTACCATCTTTATATATAGCTAATGTTGGTAACCCTAGTACTTTTTGTTTAATCGCTAAGCGACGTGCCTTTGTAGTGTCTAGTGATGTGAATTTAATTTTATCCCCATATTGTTCAGCTAATTTATGCACATCTGGCATTAAAGCTTTACAAGGTTCACATCCTTGACTCCAAAAGTCTACAAAAATGTAACCTTCGGCTTCTAGTACTTCTTGTTCAAAAGTTTCTTTTGTTAGTTCTAACATGATCTTCTTCTCCTTTACTTATACTTGTAATATGTTTTTTTTAATAGATTATTACCGTTATTCAAATTTTTCTGCAATATATTTTTCTGCACGAATCGCTGCAACAGCTCCGTCAGATACTGCAGTTACTACTTGACGAATATCTTTAACACGACAATCTCCAGCTACATAAACACCTGGAACGCTTGTGCGTGTATCTTCTCCTGCTTTAATATATCCGTCTTCTGTCATTTCAACTTTTCCTTCAAATAATTTAGTTTGAGGAATATATCCGATAAAGAAGAATAATCCCATTGTTCCATCTTCTTCATCTGCTTCAATAACATATTCTTCTCCAGTTACTAAGTTTTTAAGCTTAATAGCTTCTAGTATTCCATCACCAATCGCTTCAGTTACAACAGTATTTCCTAAAATTTCAATTTTTGGATTGTTTTTAGCTTTCTCTGCAGTTACTTTTTCACAGCGAACATTTTCTCTACGATAGACAATTGTTACTTTACGAGCAAATTTAGTTAAGAATAAAGCTTCTTCTACAGCGCTGTTTGCTCCTCCTACTACGTATACATCCAATCCTTCGAAAAAGTCACCGTCACATGTAGCACAGTATGAAATACCTTTACTTTCAAGTTCTCTAATACCTGGCGCATCTAATTTTCTAGGAGATGCTCCTGTTGCTATAATAACTGTTTTGGCTGTGTAATCTCCACTTACACATTTAACTACTTTAACATCACCAGTGAAGTCTACATCTAGAACTTCATCTTGTTTGATTTCAGCACCAAAACTTTTAGCTTGCTCAACCATACGAGCAGTTACTCTAGGTCCTGTTGGATCTTCTACAGCACCAGGATAGTTTTCAATCAAGTGAGTAATGGCTGCTTGTCCACCATTTTTTGATTTCTCTAATACTAATGTATTTAGTTTTGCACGTGATGCATATAGCGCTGCTGATAATCCTGCAGGCCCTGAACCTATAATAATTACATCATAATCTCTTGTCATAATTATTCTCCTTTATATTTTTATAGTATTCTTTTTATAGCATTAGATATTAAATCATGATCAATAACACTAAAATCGTTTCTCACGCTTTCAGTCCAGTTTGGAACTCCCCTATTTTTTCTAAACTTTTCAAAAGTCCCTATAGCCTCTGATGCTAAGTTAACTGAATTTAAATCTAAGACATTTCCCTCTTTTATAACGACAGATCTATAGATTGTCTCATTAGGTTTGACACTTCCATAAAGTGGATGTGTAAGCAATTCATAATTCCTATACACTAAATCTCTAACTTTTATTAATATATCTAGATAATCAGCATCATAATATTCGATATCTATATCCCTATATTTTTCCGATTTAAATTTAGGATTATTTGTTATTAATTTCATAGCACCCCTCCTTAAAAAAATAAAAACAGAAAGAAAGCTAGCTTTCTCTCTGTTGACTATAAACTTCAGAGTTCTGTCGAAATACAGTCCCTTTTACCTGAGAATTTCATTGATAATCGCCAAAAATCAATTTGTCCCTTCGGTGACTTATGTTCTCTCCTGTACTTTTCAATCAGATTTATATCTTATATAACTATTCTATAACAATTACATAATAATGGAAAGTATTTTCTGAAAAGGCTTACCGCTGTCTCTAAAATATATTTGTATTCTCATTTATAAAAAGTATATTTTTATCTCCCTATCTCTATTAGTAAACAAATATACGCCTTAAAATATAAATAACATTTTTTCATTTCCAAAACAAAAGTTTATAACCTCTCTTATTGTTGTACAATATAATTCTATAATGTTTTAGTACTATTATTTAAATTTTATTGCTTATTGATTATTATTTACATTTGCTATATACTTATATAATAATAACTTTTAATAACGAGAGGGATATTTATGAGTAATACTAAAAAAAGTTTGATTGCAATTCTTATTTGCTATTTTTCTTGGGGTCTCTTCCCTATTTATTTTAAACTACTGAAAAGTATTGATGCATATGAAGTACTTTCACTACGTGTTTTGTGTTCATTTATTTTTATGGTTCTAATTGTACTAGTTGCCGCAAATAAGAAATTTATTTTTAACGAAATTAAAGAAGTTTGGAAGGATAAAAAAAGTTTTATTCTACTTATAGCAGCTTCTCTATTAATAACTGCTAACTGGTTAACATATATTATTGCAGTAAATAGTAACCACGTTCTAGAAGCAAGTTTTGGTTATTACTTAAATCCAATTGTTACGATAATTTTAGCGGTAGTATTCCTAAAAGAAAAATTAACAAGAGTTCAAACAATCGCATGTTTATGTGTAGGAGCATCTCTATTGTACTTATTTATCTCTTTAGGATCATTACCATGGATTTCTATATTACTAGCTTTAACTTTTGGATTGTATAGTTTATGTAAAAAGAAAATTGTTCTTAGCCCTAAAGCTAGTTTACTAGTGGAAACTGCCATAGTATCTCCTATAGCTCTTGTTTATATGTGGTACTTAGGAACAAACAGCAACATTACATTCCATACATATGGGACATCTACTTTAATATATGCATTATTATCAGGTGTAGTAACTGCGGTACCTCTTATGCTTTTTGCAAAAGGTGCTATTGATATTCCACTTTACCTACTTGGAATACTTCAATATCTACCACCTACAATGCAATTTTTAATAGGCATTTTTATGTATGGAGAAGAACTTAGTATTCAAAAACTTATTTCATTTGCGATAATTTGGGTTGCAGTTATTGTATTTTGCTATTCAGCAGTTACTTCAATGAAAAAACAAAGCATAATAAATAAAAGTCATCAAAAATAATTTGATGACCTTTATTTTTCGAACATAAAAAAACGGAATTTAGAATTCCGTTTTTTCCAGATTGTTGACAAAAATACCAAAATATCAAGCCAGTATTGATGTTATGGTATTT
>ERZ1036435.294-NODE-294-length-30671-cov-11.101940_pt1 | contig 30671 bp, 13 predicted proteins | sample MGYA00514223_ERZ1036435 | MGnify/ENA primary metagenome ERZ1036435 (study PRJEB33795, sample SAMN09464927) | human gut metagenome | host: Homo sapiens | place: USA: Stanford, California | collected 2016-08 | study: EMG produced TPA metagenomics assembly of the... | reverse complement strand
TAGCGAACCACTATCATGGGAACCTTTGATCCTCTGTCTATTTTATGAAATGTATGTTCTGAAAGATAAAAGCAGATGGTGGCCATATTTTGAGGTTTTACCTACATTAGAGGATATGAATGTACTTGTGCTATGGTCCGATGAAGATTTGGCTGCCTTAGAACCCTCATATGTTTTATCATGTATAGGGAAGGAGCAAGTGGAAAACATGTACCAACTATTGAAGCGCTTTATAGAAGCATCTGATCACGAACAACTTAAGTCAAACTTAAATAAGTTCAGTTGGGATTCTTTTATAAGAATAGGGAGCTTGATTATGTCTTATTCGTTTGATGTGGGTAAGGAGATACATAATGAAGGAAAAGAGGGCGAGTCTATGAATGAAAATGATAATATGACAAATGGAGATGAAGATGAAGACGAAGATGAAGAGGATCTAGAAGTTGAAATGATCAAATCTATGGTTCCATTGGCTGATACCTTAAATGCAGATACAAAAAAATGCAATGCAAACCTACTACACTCAAAACAAACATTGAGGATGATTGCAATCAGGGATATACCATCTGGAGAGCAAGTATATAATACCTATGGTGAATTATCAAACTCTGAACTACTTAGAAGATACGGTTATGTTGAATGGGACGGCTCCTACTATGACTGTGGTGAGATCTCGAAGAGTGCAATTCACAAATCTTTACTACAACTATTCCCAACGTCTACTGAAACTTTAGAAAGACTGGATGCTGTCATAGATGAGAATGAGAAAGTACTAGATCTGTTTGACGATGACACCATAGTGGAAGATACATATATTTTCGAATCAGATGGGGAGATTCCCTTTAAATTCTTATTTTATATCCAACTTATGGCACTACTTCTACAGAACTCAAGAATTGAAAAAATGGGTCCAATTGCACTAAGCAAGTATATGGCTCCTACCATTGATAAAACAAGTAAGATACTCCAGGAACAGAAAGTCACTAGAAAGGCTCTGGATGTATTAAACGATTCTCTAGATACCAGGATGAAGCAATACGAACAGAAAATAACTGACTCTGGAGAGGATTCTTTAGAACCACCATCACATGAGGCAAGTACAAAAGAAAAAAGGATGAGAATGGTAAAGATGATACTGCTAAGTGAATACAAGTCCTTGAGAAAATGTAGTGAAGTAATTAGAGAAGAATTTGGCCCACTGAGTGATTCGGACGTATTATCCGAAATAAAGCAATCAAAGGAGGAAAAAAGGCCAAAGAAAAGAGCTAAGACGCGCTAATTACTATACAAACTAATCAGAGTATCTATAATTAATGCAAATAACATGTTATTTCTTGAGCTGTTTTCTGTAATATTCATCCAGCTATAATTAAACTATGTCTATACTAATACCTACACACGAAGAATTTCTTGCCTTAAAATGTGTAGCTCATCTGATCATAGTTACTAACTAGTATATATTCTGATTCTATACTGTAAGCAATAACTAAAATTAAGACACGAATATCAACTTTAGCAGCCATTTGGCTTTACCTTGCAAAATAACTTGTGCTAATATATCTACAATCGAGAATTTTTACAGCTAAATCAGCCAGGAACATTAGAAAAGGAATCAAACAAATCAAACATATTATTGCTTCAAGGGAATATGGATTCGGTTACCAATTTCTTCTGGAATGATACTTATGGGAGAGGAAGTGCTAGTACAATTGATACGGTTGGAAGTGACTCAAATGATAAAGATAAAAACACAAATGGGACACCCACCACTAATAGGCACAATAGAAGGTTTAGCAATAGCCTTGAGAAGATGAACTCAAGGGATTCGGGCTCTAATGTACAGGGTAGTTTTGCCAACACTGCATTTTCCACAAGCGGAGGTCTACAGAAAGCTATGACAGATACCCTTGTTGAGAAAATCATCAAGATGGCAATACCGGCTTCATCAGAATTAGCTGCAAATACAATTAAGAACAGAATGGCAGCTGGTAAGGAAAGACCAAGTTTATCTGTACCTATAACCAGCAGAAACTTCATATTAATGAACTCAAGGTTAAGTGTACCTTTTCTGGTAATTGATGAGATCATAAAGATTCTAAATTGGGTCGACCCGGCATACACACTTTCAATGGCCTTAATCTACACCCTTATAGTACTGAGACCGCTTCAAGTTTTGAGCTCACTACCAATACTTTACCTACTATTTGGTATTATGGTACCAGAATATTTACACATCCATGAACCTAGCGAAAACGTTTACTTGGATACAAACCGAGTCCCAGCTCAAGGTCCACCATTGAGGAAAGCTGAGGTTCCCAAGCCGGTCCCTGAATTTAGCCAGGAGTTTGTTTTAAACTTGACTGATTTACAAAATCATATGCTTCTTTATGTTCAACTCTATGATTCAATAATATATGTTTTGCAGAAATTTGCATTTTTTGTCAACGAACAAATTTCAGCTGTTGCATTTGTTCTATTAATGATATTAGCTGTTACTAACATTATATTTATTGACGTGTTGGTACGAATAATACCTATAAAATTGATACTAGTAGCAACTGGGTGGGCATTCATCATAATATGCCATCCAAAGTACAGGGATAATTTCTTTAACAAAGTTAACTCCGAGGAAACTAGATTAAGATTACTAAAACTCACATCAAGCTATGATGATTGGGTTAACGATAACTTGGGATACGTTGAGGCTAGGGAAACAAAGGTCGTGATTATATATGAAATGCAAAAATACAAAGACAAACATAAAGAATGGCACCCAGTCGGCTATGCAAATGATGATTTCACATTATTTTCGCAGTTTAGAATCAACGAGAATGCCATAGAATCCGTTGCTGTCCCATCATTAGATAGCATCAGTCCACCAACAGGATGGGAATGGGCGGAAAATTCTAGCTGGGTACTAGATTTGGACCCAACAGGATGGGTAGAAGAAGGGTTCATACAATTTGTACAGATAGATCCGGAGACAAAATGGGTGTACGACATAAACCTAGATGGAAAACGGGGAAAATATAGGAGAAGGCTATGGACCAACACCTGTGTCAGACAAATTCACGCTGGTGTTGATGAAAGGAATGCTTCCGACAAACTGCGAGAAGTATCGAACCCTTTACGCTCCGATGAGACACATTCAAGGTCAATACACGGTGTATCTAAAGGTTCCATGTCTGGCAATGTTAAAACTGAAGCAGATATAGAAGAAAATGCGTTTACCGATGAGGACGATTCGCATATAACTGACGATAGTATAGCCAGCAACATCTTGAATACTACCATATAACCATATTATATGTAATTATCTATCCGAGTAATAATATTCACTGATTAACGTTTCATGAAGGAGTCTAGCGATAACATCGATGCGGATTTGGTTACATCTTTTTTTTCCTTATCCTTTTTGCTCAATAGTGAGGTAAGTGAATTCTGTTTTCTCATTTTAGCACGCATCTTGGCATTATTAGTTTTTTTTTTCACTTGTCCAATATCTTTCGATATATTAGCACTATCTGCAACTTTTTGTTTTCTACAAAGTACCGTTTCATCATAATGATGTCCACATTTCTTACATTTGAATTTTGCTATGCTTGAAATCTCAGGACGCTCACCACTTATAATGTTAATATCGACACTATGATCTGGAATTTGTATATACCCACATTCACCGCAGAACTTCTTATCAGGTTGTACTATATGGTCCGGAAGATTGAGTTGGTACCTTTTTACTGAATTATAGAAATTCTTCAAATACATTCCTGAAAGCTCTGGCACATCTATAGTAGGCATAGCGTGTAATAGTGCATATTTATGCCGTATTTGCTTGTCTCTGAATTGTATCTTCTGGTCTCGGTTCATTACAGCGCAATTCTTTGTCTAAGTAATCTTAAATGCCGAGTCTGCCTTTGTAATGCTGTAGTTCTTGAACTAAATACTGCCAAAAGATCAGTTTGACACTATTCTCGATGTAGCTCATCGATTATTGTTAAACTTTTCAATCGTTTTCATACCAGAAAATTTGAGACAGAGAAAATGCCGAACAAAATACAAAGTGAGCTAAAGTATACAGTTAATGGACTGGCTTAAGGAGAATAGTGGGAGTATGATCACAAATTAACATTAAGGCTTAATACTATAATTGGTTAGAATTTGTAACTCTCAACTGGTAAATAATGAAGGAATGGACAAATTATAAATTGGTATATATAAAAATGAATAAAATTATAATTTAATGATGATTGAAAAAAAAAAGACTTGCAAAAAGCATTGACACCATAGATTGTCGAAGCTTTCAGTGAAATGAAATCATAACAGTTCTTGTAACAAGAACAACTATAGCTTAGGTAATGAGAAAACGCTCCAACACTATAACAGAGACTGTTCGTTCTTGGCCAAGATTTTGATCGTTTTGATTTTTTATTGTAACATTCAATAGAGGAGCTGGAAAAAACAAATAGAATGATTAAATATCATGAGGTTGGAAGCTTAATGCACAGCACTAGTTTCCTTGACTGTTTACAGCCAATTCCATGATAAGTTTAGTTGTCAAATGCAAGAATGGGTATGCCGAAAAGGTACTCATCTCATCCTCAGACATATTGGTTGAAATAGTTGAGTCACCGTAAGTACTCTCCCAACCGTCAAACTTGAAGTCAACTAAGTAGTTATTAGTTTCTATTTGAAACAATTGAATTACAATTTTCATTAGGTTTGGAATTTTCTTAACACCATCTTCGATAAGTCTGGATTCATCTGAATCATACTTCCATCTCACCCTGATAGTCCATAGGTCTTCTTCAGAAGGCTTTGCCCACTCTGCACCAAGGTTCTTTAATGCAATATAAATCTCACCCATCACATCTAATGGGTAGGAACGGGATCGTATACCAAAATGCCATCTTGTCTTTGATTTTTTGGTTACCAAAGGTGATATCTTGGAAGCAGCCGGCAAGCCTTGTGCCAGCATATTTGCACGGTGGATTTGTGGTAAAGAGGTTGGAAGAATAGAGATTGTGGAGTCCTCTTCCTTTGATTGGTCCATAAACGGAGGTTGGTGGAACGTCCTTTGCTGAGTTACCGAAGAAGCAAGTCTTCTCCCACTGTGTTTTTTCTTTTGATCTTCCGATGCCTTCATACCATCACCATTCTGCTGGAATGTTGGAGGAGATTGCGAAAGGAACGTATCCAGTTCTTGTGTTACATTATTATCTTGCTTCATGTCCTTGATCAAAGACTTGTTGTCCTTAATCAGAATGTATGCATTTCTTATCTCGTTATAAGCTGGAGTATCTTCAGAGGATTCCAAGGCTTCGTAAATTTCATCCTTATCATATCCCATGGTCTTCGATAGAGTAACAACCATTTCGTCGTCAATCTCTTCCACATTTTCTTCATTTCCTGACTTTTTGTTGAATTGTTCTTGCTGTTTCAAATCCTGTGGGACTAAATACTCTGCCAGATCAACTTTGAACCATTCATCCTGCATTATTTCATGGATACTTATTCTGTTCAATGGGTTAACAATAAGCATTCTCTTAATAAGATCAGAAGCTCCAGGTGACAGAAACTTTGGCAAAGTGTAGACACCGTTGCTAATGTTCTTGAACAACACTGGAATGCTTTCATCATCGAAGGGCAAACGACGACAAAGCATGACATATAAAATGACACCGCAGGACCACACATCGACTTCAGGACCTGCATACAGTTTCCCACTAATAACCTCTGGTGCCGCGTAATTTGGTGAACCACAAGAAGTCTTCAAGAAGTTACCATCTGTCATGATATTAGACAAACCGAAATCGGCAATCTTGACATTCAAGTGTTCGTCCAACAACAAGTTCTCCGGCTTCAAGTCTCTATGTACAATCTTATGTCTGTGGCAGTACTCTACTGCACTGATAATCTGCTGGAAGAACCTCCTGGCCTCCTGCTCACTCATCTTATTCCTCTGCACAATGTAATCGAACAACTCATTGCCTGCATACTCGATAACCATGATAATTTCGTCCTTAGACTTGATGACATCATACAGTTTGATGATATGTGGGTGTCTCAGCAACCTCAGGTACGATATCTCACGCTCAATACGGCCTTGCATATCAGACTTGGCCAACACTTTCTTGTTAATGATCTTCAATGCCACTTTCTGCCCAGTGGTTACATGGTATGCCAGCTTCACTTTACCAAAGGAACCTTCTCCAAGCGTCTTCACAATTTGGTAATTACCAACACGAGAACCATCAGCCAGCGAGGACACCTTGTTGCTCACATAGGACCCATTAGAATGGTGGTGATGGTGGTGATGGTGGTGGTGATGATGCTCCTTGTTCTCCATTTTCCCCGTCACAGTCGCAAACTTATAACTCAACAGAAAGAACTTCTAGTAATATACACTAAGTTGAAAACTTACTCTTCTTCAATAGTTGTGCAAATCACAGAGAGGACAAAGGCCATTCCCCCCTCTCCATCCCAAGCTTTTTAGCTTCGTTGCGAGTCCACTCGAGCCCAACTTGTCATGGAACTAATGAGGGAAAACGTGATGGGAGCAACAGCACCTTGGACCCTTGCCACAATGATATCGTAATCGTATAATGGCCCAATTGTGCCTATATATATGACTATTTAGATTGCTACCTTGCCATCGAGCCTAGTGTTGTTTTGGTCTATAGAGGCCCTTTCCAAGCGATAACCTCCAGAAGAGAGAAAAGACATGGACGCAGCGGATATTGCCAAGTGGAACACTGAGCGTGCACACAACTTGAAGGATATACTGTGCGTATATGGGAAAGTGAAGCAGAGGCCCTATGCCGTGAAGCTACAAGGTGTAGACGCGCAGGCGATGGAGCTGAACTTCAAGAACCACGAGTCTGACACGCAGATGACGAAGTTCGTCGACATCAGGGACCAATTGGAAGGGGTGTCCCCTGACTACAATGAAGTGGTCATGTCCCTGGCACGCCAGAGCGCCCGTAAGCTGAACAAGAGCTTCAACAAGCTGGACAAAGTGCTGTACCCGTGTGGGGTCGCCGACTTGCTAGTGATCCTCGCCGTGTTGCTGCCTCCACTGTGCTACTTGTACAGGCCCTTGCTGCACTGGCTGTTCCCACCGCAGGTGCCAGTGCTGGGCCAGCTAGGCCAGCTAGTAGACTCAGACTACCGCTTGCTCGCAGTCATCGTGCTCGAGTTCGCCATCCACGCAGGTGAAGTGTATCTCGGCCTGTGGCCCTTGCTCCACTACTACAGAATCACCGAGTCGCCGGACCTGCTTATAGAATACACACTGTTCGGCTTGCTCGAGGGCTACGGACCCATCCGTAGACTGAAATCCCTCCAGTGGGACTAATACTATGTACATATATATGCTATGTTAATGCTTATTGCCTGGCAACTGAAAAATTGTGAAATTTTAGCTCATCGCATTTTCTCGGCGAAAGGGATTCGCCAACATGAAAATCCTTCTGACTTATAGAAGGAGACATACGGATCACATATATTGCCAGTTGATCTGTTCTCCTTGCTGGTCCTACATCAGCGTCGAGCACGTATACTAAAAATAAAATGGAGCAGGACGAGAGCTTGAGGAGTTTCTACCGGCGGGTCAAAGTGTACAGGCGGAGCGTGGGTGACGGGGAGCCTGGCCTCGGTGGTGATATTGGGAACTTGGACTCGCGGTTATGCGAGTCTGAGTCTGCGCTTTCAGGCAACGACAGTCTGGAGCCTGGCACACCTGTTCTGGATGCAGTGGACGGGCGCAAGAAGCAGCGGAGTGTCAGCGTGCGGGCCAATGCGAAGGTGAGACCGTGTGTGTCGTTCAACACAGTACCGCTACCCAGCAAGCATACGCTGCTGGACGAGTACGAACAGGACTTCCCCGGTGTCCAGCTGTTTCCGCAGGAGTATACCATGGAGGAATACTACGACGACGAGAGTGGGTATGTCTCCGAGGATAATCAGAACTATATGCTGCACAATAGCTACATAACACCGGAGATTGTGGAAAGACTGAACAAGAATGCCACCACGAGGAGCTCATCTCCACCTCCTCTGGACAGGGAATATCCATCAGCCGGAAAACAAAAGAAAATGTCCTCGAAGCAGCAGGCAAACATCACCAAGATGTTCAAGATCGCCAAGAATGGTAGGATTGTGAGGGAGGATTATCCCAGCAGACCTACTTTGGTCAACGATGCCTTTATCTTGAACAGGGATCTTAACGATTGGCACAATACTTGGAGAAGCAGACGGCACACCATCGAGCAGAGGAAAGAGGACCTGTCTGAGACCTTCGAGTACCCACAGTTGTTGTTCCCACAACAGACAAAGCCCTCTGAACCCGTGATTATGATGGGTGAGGATTACAAGCCACTGACCAAAGAACAAAGAAAGAAAGAGAAGATCATCCACAAGAAAATCGAGTCGACTAGTGGCCCTCGTGTGGTCTTGTGCCACATAAGTGGCAAGCGCCATACATGGGTCGGCCTGGATTGGACCATAAAGAGGCTGAGTAATGATGGTGACCATATCGTTGTGCTTGCACACATTCCAAGGATGATATCAAGTAGACGTGGAATCACCAGTGCTTCTGCTTCTAGATCAAGATCCAGGACAAGGTCAAGAAGTCGGGACGTAAATAGGAAGGCGTATAACAAAGGTGACTATGAAGCTAGTGCATTTTCATTGGGGCAAGATAACAACGAAAATTTGAACAAGCATGAAGACTTTGTAGAATGGGCATCCGGCTACAGTCAAGAAGATGTAGAGACGACAATGGAGAATATATTCGATTATATTGCCAACATTTTACCCGAGGAGAGATCGGTTAAGATTACTGTTGAAGTGGTGGTAGGTGCTGCATTACATACTATAATTGATGCTACCAATGCTTATCAACCGGACTTAATGGTTGCTAGCACCCTTAGATGGGAGAGAACAGACAATTTGGTTTTATGGAAGTCAAATTTACTGATTGATAAGCTAGCTACTGTATTCCCCTTACCATTGTTTGTCGTTCCAGCAAGACGTATGTTCCTGTTCGAACATGGACTTGAAGAAGAATCAAAACAGATTGAAATATCGCTAGAAAAGGAAAACTTAGAAATGGAGAAAGAAAATAATGTCACTGGCGATATTGTCGAGTCTGAGGCTGATAAAAAAATTGTACCACCGAAAAGGATAGGAACTATAGGTCCACCTGAGAGAAGACTAGTTGGTGCTGATTCATTCACTGCTGGTTTCAATATGAAGCGTCCATCTTTGGGTACTTGTGTAAGTGCACCAATTGCTGAAAACGTATTTGAAGAAGAATCAGGGTCCGAAACTGGATCTGATGTAGATAGTGAATTATCTGATTTATCTTCGGATGAAGGAAACGACAAATTAACGGTCAGAGAGAAACTTCACTTGAAAGCAAGATCCTATCGTTTACAAACTGCCCAATATTTGAAAGATCTTGATAACAACAAAAGTATATCACACGAGGAGATTCAAATTAAAAAGGTGGAAACGATCATAAATCAAACTATCAAATTCTCTTTGGCCATAGAAGATCTTGGCAGTGAGAGTGATGATGATGATGATGTCGGTTTAACCAAATTGAAGCGGGTTATAACTGGTGGTGCTGTACTTAATCCACAGAGTGGATCGAAAAAATCCATGCTAAGTGTACTTGATAACCCTAAAACTACTAGGAAAAAGAAGTCTTTGAGTGCAACAACCAGCGGTGTGTCAGGAAATAGGGTTCCTAGATCTTCTCAAATTAAGTTTGCGTCATCGGTTAAACACAAAGATGGCAATAATGCCCTGGGGAATTCAGTCGTCCATACGAAGCCGCAAATTCAAGTGCATGCCGCTTCTGAAGATTCTTCACCAAAATTGACTCCTATTAGATCTTATAACACAGGATCATCAAATCAAGCTGGATTAAAGACTATGAAGAGTAATAATTCTCTAAGGAGAGTAAAATCCAATGATTCTTCTAGAATATCACAATCATCCAAAAAATCGAGTAGCAGCACCTCCAGTGGAGGCTTTATGTCTCTGTTCAAGGGTAAATCAAAGGAACGCTCTGAATCGCCCTCATCTAAACGTAAATCCGGATTGAAGTTCTGGTGAATGGTTTTTAATAGCAGGCTCTTTAATTTCTCGTTTTAACGCAAGTTCATGACCGTATTGTTTTCTATTCATGATAATCTTTATGTTTTTCTTATTCATCGAACATCTCAAATGATTTTGGCCATAAAAGTACATACTGTCATCTATTGGCCACAGACAACCAATCTGTATTTAGTTTTATTTATTTTCTTGTTATTTATTTTTTGTTTTCCTCTGACTAATTATTTTAAATGAACTTTAAATTTGAATCTTTCAAAATAAGTGAACCATAACTTTATATATTTATAATAAATACGACTATTATTTTACAATAATCACCAGAAATATATAGCATTCAAGAATCGGTCATCACTATAACTAATCATTTCTAGAAGACTTTTAAGATATTGAATCACTTGCCGAATCCCGAGCTCATCGCAAAAATTATGATTAAAAAATATCGAATAACATCTAACATCATAGGTACTTCAAGATAACAAACAGGTTCATCAAAAAGTAAAGATAGAAAAAAAGGAGCTACCAGTAGGTCTGGTGTTTATCTAATTATCAATGCCTCCCAAGAACACAACCAGCAGGAAGCCTCGGTCCGGAAGAGGGTTAGATGTTGAGTTACACCCAGCTTTGGCATCTAGTAATGCTAATATCATCAAAGCACAACAGAAGCAAGTGAATCCCTACTTGTCAGATATTGGACAACAGAATGGTAAAGTGTTTAAGAAATACAAGGATGGTCTCCGATTTTATAAGAAAGGTGAGATTAGTGCCCAATTACATAAGGAAAGAGAGGAATTGGCAAGGAGATTGAAGGAAGAAGAACTAAGAGCTGCAGCAGAGAAGGCTCATCGTGTATCCTTGGCAGAGCAAAAACGGGAAAGAATTGCTAATGCTGAGATTCCTGATGATAGCATTGGCGAGGAGTTATATATGCAAAGGTTCAAAGATATCCCAAACTATGAATGGTGGGATGAGAGCTACTTGGATAAGTCTGGCAACATTCTTCCTAAATACACTACTGAATACCCAGAAGATATTGACTCAGATTACGACTCTGATGATATGAATTCTGGCGTAGAATGTATGAAGTCTCAGACGGAAGAAACGGGCCCACCTTCAATAAGATATGTGCAACACCCAGTCCCAATAAAAATACCGGAAGAAATAACTGCTCCCAAGATGTACCTAACAAAACTAGAACACAAAAAAGCTAGAAGAAGGAATCGGAAGCTTCAAAGAGAGGAGAAAATGGCTAAGGTCCAATTGGGTCTTGAACCTAAGCCAGAAACCAAAGTCAAATTGAGTAATATGATGAATGTACTTGATAATGACAAAAATATAAGTGATCCAACTGCGTGGGAAAATATGGTAAAAGATCAAATCGAAGAGAGAAGACAACGACATATACAAGAGAATGAAAAACGACACGAAGAAGCAGTTCTGCGGAAGAAATCAAAGGTTAGCGACCAAATCGAAGGTTCAGAAGATCTTTTTTGTAAGGCCTTCTATTTCCAAAGCTTACAAAATCCAAAAATAAGATACAAACTGAAAATGAATAGTCAGCAGTTGAATTTAAAGGGATTCTGTTTAAGGGTAGGTGAAGGTGGCCCTGGAATTATTGTTGTGATTGGTAAGGAAAAATCATGTAACTTTTATAAGAAGCTTGTATGCACAAGAATAAAATGGAATGAAAATTTTAAGATAAAGGATGCCACTAACAATGGAGAATTAATAGATATGACCGGAAATTATGCTGTTGAAATATGGGATGGTTTGCTAAAAGAAACGAAACTTCGCAATTGGTTTATGAAAATATGCCAAACTGAAGATGAGATGAAGAATATTCTTCAGCAGAATGATGCATTAAGTTTTTTCAACCTATTTATAGAAAACAAAGCAGAAAACACAAATTTATCACAGCAGTAGAGAACCTCAAGCTGTTAACTTTTTTTTAGTCACTAGACTTCATATTTATAAACTTCCTTAGCATGCTATGTGCAGTTAAACATGTTTAGACAAAGGCACTGAATTAGATGTACAATTTTTATATAATGAATAATGATTATACAGTCTACATTTCGACCTAACCTAAAGAGAAATGGCGGCTAATGAAAGTAAAAGAGGTTTTGGGCTCAAAACATATAGCGTTCTAATTTATTTGTCTTAAAATATAAGGTAATACGGCAACTTGGCCGAGTGGTTAAGGCGAAAGATTAGAAATCTTTTGGGCTCTGCCCGCGCAGGTTCGAATCCTGCAGTTGTCGTTACTTTTTTCCTACAATTAACAAACGTTTTTTTTATGGGTATGGTCTACTGTATTAATATCTAATAGGCTATCTAATACTAAGACTAGTTCGTTGTTGTAACAAAAATACTATTCTGTTATTTTCTTATGACCTCAATTGAGACTATTTTAAAATTTAGTTTAGTTTGAATTATTTGAAAGTACACAATTATTTTGACTAAAACATTAAATGTTAAAAGAACTGGATAAGAGAAAAAGGAAGAAATGTCCGCAATAATGCCGCCTATTTAGTCAAGGTCTTTATTGTTCAGTAATATATATATTTAACTAATGGTGAGCTGTAATGTTAGTTTGTATGAACATATTTTAGCAACTGGATGAGGGCTTAGACTATAGTCTAAATGAATATATTAATATCTAATAGGAATATGAAAACATGTTAAATACGGCAGTTAGTCAATTGTTCTCATCGCGATGCGAAGGGTTAATATTCTCAATATTTTATCCAAGGGAACAATTTACCAAACAGGATTCAAATGAATGCTCATAATAATTACAAATGTGCAAAAGTTGAGTGTGTAAATAAAGATTAAATGACAATGAGTGTGTGAGCCAAAATGACAAAAGAGATAGAATCACTTCTTAATGGACTATGGTTGATGTCCCTTCTTTATTTGGAAGCAGTACTAACTTCCTGTCATTTTTTTATATTTTTTTTTCTAATTTTTTATCAAGTACTATGCAATGCCAGTCAGATTCAGTTCAACTTCTTTGGTTTTGGTGTAGGTTTACTGAAGACGCCCAGGTTCTCCAGGTGTCTTCTGACAAACTCGTATACTGTGAATGTAACGGCTTGACCTGGAGCAACTCTCATCACTCTTGGGGTAATACCTTTGTAAAGAGCTCTGAAACCTTCTTCCTTTAACAATTGAGTACCAATGTGAGCAATTCTCTTCCATCCAGATTCACCTTTGAAGCTAGTAGACTTATCCTTTTGTAGTCTAGTCTTGATAGTGTCCAGTGGAGCATTTGAAAATGGACCAATAGCACCAGAGATCAAACCGATACAGGATGTTTCCCAAGATGGTAATGTTTCGGTACCGTGGTATTCCTGTAGGAACTCTCTCAACTTTGAGTAAACAGTAAAGTTAGCACCTTGGTTTGTGGCTTGTCTGGCAGCAGTTAAAGAAACACCTCTGTATAGAGCAGAGATACCTTCCTCCTTAATGATAGTGTAACCTGCTTGAACGGCATTTGTATATTTTGGTTTGGCCAAGTCATGGTTAGGGTTTAAGTGCTGAGCCTGCAGTCTAATCTTAACAACTTCCATAGGGTTAACAACTAAGACAGCTTCAGTGACACCAGCACCTACACCTGCGATGAAAGTGTTACTTGTGGAAACAACACCTGTTTGTTTGTCAGCCAGCAGAGTTCTGTAAAACTCATAGGAAGAAAATCTGATGGCCATCTTTGGGATAATACCGATGACAACGGCCCCTAGACCTTTATATAGGGCCAAAAACCCTTCTTGCGCATATATGTTTCTACCGGTTCTAATGAATCCAGGTGGCTTAATAGCGGCAGTGGCATCACCACCACCGACAGTAGCAGTTGCAGCACCTCCAGCACCGCCAGCCATGCTTGCAACTGCAGCAGCAGCGGGTGCCGCCTGTCTCTTGTAAATTTGCATCCGCACCTTTATAGTATCTAGTGGATGACAACACAGAGCTTCAAACAGACCGGCAGTACCACCAGCCACCAGGTTCACAACTGGGTTAGAAGATTTCTTTTTAGAAGAGGACATTTTATATTAGAATATTTCTTTGATTTTTTGTTTTGGGAATATAAGTAGTGTATTCCTATTTTTTTTTTTTATTGCTTAGTTGAGCTGTTCCAAAATTGATATTCTATACCGATTAATGTAAATCGTATACTTTGGATTTAGACGTTATTTCAGGCACAGAGCAAGTCAGAATATTAAACTGTGTATTCGGTTCAAGGGCTAGAAAAGTATCTAAGCAATCGCACAAATAGGTTAATGGTTTTTTTTATCCCAGGTCATAAGGAGGGAAATCCAAGAAAGCAAATCATGTCCCTGGTATTTATACTTCAATGTTTGTCCACCTGTCTTCTTTCCACTTGCGCCTAAAGTTCCGACAGTAACCCATGAACAATCAGTTACTCGAGAGAGTGTTTTGCGTTAACATTCCAGGTCTTAGCATTGCTCAGTCCGAGTTTTCGATTTGATCGATCACAATAGGGAAAAGGCTTGTTTTGGCCCGGCGGCCCTGGTAATTGCAAGGGAAAACCCTAAAAGCGTACCAGCATTTAGGGACCAATAGTATAGAGAAGTCTTAATGTGATTCTCACCCACAGAATAAGCCTGAAGACAAATCCACAAATCGCAATAGGCCTTTAAAAGGCCACAAACCCATCTCAAACCCTATCCCAGTTATCTCATCCCAGTCCTGGAGACAAACCCTAACTACAAATGCATTTATCCAGCGACTTTGGCAAAAGCAAAAAAGCCCTAATTTCATTCTCCAGTCATCCGTTCTCTAACTGAACGCCCCCCCTCGCCCCACACAAAAGACCTAAATCCGATCAGATCTTTTTATCAGCTTAAGCGTACTTTTCTCAGCGGCTGTGGGAAATGGGTAGGAAAGCCCTACGCTGTTACCCTACAAGCAATCCCCATTAGACCGAGGTACTTATCAAAAAACCTATTGGTCCGATGACTTCTCACTAGGATCCCCTTTTTTTATCTTTTTCCAGGTGATTTGTGTAGCGGTTTCTTACAAAGTGGTTCGCATTTGAAAATTAGGGTTTTGGGGGGATGACTAAAAAAAAAATTGAAACCCTAAATGACCGGAGGAATGGAAACTTTCAAAAGCACTTTGAAGCTTAGAGTTTTGCGTACGCGCATGAAAAGGAGTCTGTCAGAATTTAGTCATCCCACATCCCACAAACCCTAGTCTACCGGGAGGGATTCAGAATAAGGGGCCATCGGGTCTTCGGAGTTTATTTGAACAATCCCACTTATAGCTTCTTTCTCTACGTTTCCTTACTCGCACTGTCGCACTGCACAAATTGTCTCTCCCCCCCCACACTCAATTTCTCTTCTCCTGCTCGAGCCTCAGGTCGGTGTCATAAAGTTCTTCTAATATCCCTCTCTGACTATTGTGCTCTATAATCTCAACGCTCAATGAAGCGGACGTGGGGTGGAGAGGAAAAGACAGCACACGTCCGAGGATCCGGACGTTCATCTTGCTGTGTTGCTCAGTTTGAAACGTATCACCCTGATCCCAAATAAACAAAAATTCACGAAAGTAATCCACCAATACGTATTTAACCTCGGATGAATGGATGACGGGATTCATTCCAAAGGCTGGTAAATCTTCTCTTGGGGGGGGAGGTGTATGATTATACGGCTAAATATCTCATGTGCACAACTTATGATTTGTCGTTAGTAGGTATTGTGTTAGCCGCGTATCACTTGACGTTTCATAAAATACAAAACGACCCAAATAATTATTTCGGGTACCGGATTCAGCCCCGTGTAAAGTACTTCTAGCAACACCCTACTTATATTAGTATCAGTAATTCAAAAGTATAAGAAAGAGGCTGCACACATGTTTCTAAGTTGTCTAGCCAACCAAACTTTAATGCGTACATTGCTTTCTTAGCACTACAATATAAGCTAGAGATTTATCAATACACGATTGCTGTACAATATTTTCTCAGTACAATATGTTTTTTTAATCTACTGCAATTTCAGAGCGTTATATTAATCTTGTGTCTGGTGCGGTATCTTGTCAGCATGTGCTCATGCTTACTAACAGATAATACATCTCGTATTGGATAGACAGAAAACACTACTATTATTAGTATGATCATTTCCCAATGCCGAATAAAATAAAGGAAAAGCAAATAAAAAAGATGTCAACTGAGAAATTGGCGTACACATTACCCCCCCTACCCAGACGCCACTGGGTTCCCCTACTACTATGCGTTTCAAACATAGCGCAAGTAGCGTCACAATGTGGTTACATCCTTTTATTTTTTACTTGTTTAGAACACTGCGCACAAATAGAACATCAATACAATTTCAAACTCTGAATTCTTGTTACACCTCTTACAGATCTTGCAGAATTACGTGTTTTGTACGCAAATCTCTAACGACCAGGCGCTGTATATAAACAAACATTAGCCGCCAACACCCGACCATAAACCAAAAACATCTCTATTTCCGAAAAATTTGTGTTTAGAATCTCACGCAGGAGATGTCGTTATGAAAAGGGACTTCTTTAACAAATAGTTCTTGTATTTCTACTGCCGCTCTTCACAACAAAAGATTAATGGTTAACTGGTACGTGCTGTTCTAACAATTAATAAGAAAGACCAAAATACCTAAAAAAGGCTGCTCTATCTAATAATAGTTTAATTTCGGGTAGAACTCCTGCACGCATATTTTTTACTGCTAGAAGAATAGCCGCTCAGCCCCACAAACACCTCTGAAACAGATGTAAACTGGAGCACAGAAACACACGGAAAGCCTCGCCGCCGAAGAGATAAGTGTTTAAAAACTACTCTAAAAAATAACCGCACAAAACCTAATTATTTGTTAATTTGTTTTTGTTGAGTGGAGATAAGGACCCTTATTGTGGGCACGCCTCTCCACCTTTTCAAAGGCGGCTTTCTGTGCAATTAACCCTTTATCTTAAAAAAAAAAGCATTAGCCGCTGCAGAGGTTTCTAACAATATACTTCCTTACCTTTCAATTGCTAAGTTGCATGCTGAGACATCTTTCACCGAATATTACCAATCTGGGCTTTGCCCTTTTCCTGATTGTATATAAAGGGGTGAGCATAAACTCTTCTTGGAATATATTTTTATTTTTTTCTCTATCTTCAATACTAAAAAAGGTTTTTAACCATATCATTTTTGCTAAACTACTAATATATTATTTAAGAAAAAAAAGAGAGAGATTATAGCTTTTCTAACAATTATTTTTCTTCTCATATACCTGTTTTATTTTTTTTTTTATTTTTATGCCAACTCAATAAGTCGCCAATTCAATTTATTTTTTCTTTGCACACTATCCTGTTTCAGAAAAGCTGTCAAACCCAAGACAAAACAGGGACATAGCACACACGAACATCAAACAGTACACATTATATTTAATTCCTATACCCTAAGAAAAGGAGTTCCGCTATACTTTTTTCAAAAAAATATTTACAATACAAGCAAATTTTTTTCCAACATTGAAACTAATATTACCGCTTTATCCAATCCCTAGATAGTTGCTTTTACCGTTGATCTCTTCTTTTATTATACATTGTCGCCTTCACTTTTGCTTTGTCCAATAGATACAAATTGAAGCCCCATTACTGAATTTTTCTCAATACAAGGATTTGATCTAGCCAAACACTGGTACTAAAATTCCTAGGTTTATACATTTAATAACACCAATTATCTAACGTCTTTTGCTGAAAGAAAAAAAAACAAAAAGGAAATATTCAATACAACACTTACCAATAATCATTGTTCAATTCAATAGAAAATCTAAATCAAAGATTTCCCAACGTAATTATTCAATTATTACATTGAAGAAAAATAACAACTGATAGTAATTGGCTTTTGTTAACATTACATCAAAAAAATATAAAAAATAATTATAAACCATCTTTTGAACTTTACAAATAAAACTGTCAATTTGATAATTTGGGTATATTTTTGGCGGCAAACGTAATTACAATCGAGCAAGTCTCAAAGATTTCCTTGAATATTATTTTGAAGTTAACTTAAAGGATTGATAAAACAGTAATAGATCAAGGAGTGTCTGAACATATCCGCTTTCCTAATTATGAATAATAATTGTCCAGGTGTCACGGAAAAGGACAAGCTCATTATTAGGAGGAATCTGATACTATTTGATGAGGACGAAGAATTTAAAAGATTAACAGATATTCGCAGCTCATACATTCCACTTTCAAGGGCTATGCATAGTAGTAGCCCAAATTTTAAAGAGGCTAAGGTAGCTTCACGGGGTTGCAAAACTTATAGACAGTCTGAAGACATTAATGGAGATAACTCACACGAAATTAGTACACTCAACAATTACTTTTTTGATGGCGGCAACCCTCATCCGACAACTAACAACACCATAAAACTAGCTACAAATTGGGACGACACGGACAAATATATTAATTTTAGTGGTTGTGAGGAATTAACTCCCGTTACGGATTACAATAATTGTATCAAAGATCAGGACCCTTTATTGTTGGCAGATTCGCCTTTAAATATGTCAGTTTCAACAGATTTGATTGACAACGACCTAGGAAGCGCTTATTCAGAGCTTGACTTCCACAGTAACTATGATTTTGAAGACTACAGCATTTCCTATGATAATAACTACAGAGGTGACTACTTCAACGACTCCACTGAAGATGTTTCTCCAAATTTCTCAAAATCTCCAAATTATACTTCTAAACTTCCAATTGAAATCATTCATACCCAGCCACATAAATTGATAAATCCAAAGATTTTATCTACTACTTTTGATATAGAGTTGTCATCCTTCATAAATGAAGAAAGCTACCTTCTATCATCAAAATATTCAGAAGCCTCTTCTTTCTCCTCAATCTTTTCATATGATATAGACAACATCCAAAATATTGCTTCCATAACAAATTCATCTGGTGAACTAATGAAAGAAGCAAATTTTTGCAATGAACAAAATGAAAGAGACTCTGTTGTTACAATAAAATTGGAAACCAAGAACAATAAGAAAACCACCAAATATTCAATAAAGAAAGAAACCCACTTTCCTATTCCCGATCAACATAAATTTAAGAATAACATAGAGTATTACTATTATTTTGATCCTGATGAAGGAAACCCAATAATTCTACCCGAGTATCCCCCATTAAGAACCTATGAAGTATCAACAGGATTCAAAAAGAAAAAACGAATAAATAAGGAACCCAAACCAGTGATAAAAACAAAAAAATCACAAGCAAATTCCTATGTCCACCGTACATCTAAGAATAGAATACGTAAGTCTAAGGATTCGAAAAGTAATAAGGAATTTTTTACTTCATTACTCTCAAAATTAGATAGATATTGCGTTAATGCCTATGGTAGACGCTCAAGAAACCAAGAATATTATGATAAAGTTAGATTCCAGGAAATTTTGTATAAGTTCAGCAAGACCTATTTTTAATTTTTAAGGCGCTGGCAAACTATAAAAAAACTCATCAATAGATAATAATTTTTAAACTGCCCTTTGTTTACTCTCAATTATACAGTTTTCTTCCCAATACCATTATGTGACTACAATTCCTAGAAATTTGTTGATTTTGAGATAATCGCATAAATCAAATATCAGAGTATAGGATGTTTGTGAATACAAGAATCTGATCATTTTATTTCATTTTTTTTTATATTTAGTCTTGCAGCATACTATGGGATAACCTGGGAAATTTTAAATTGGGTAAATCAGAATTAAAATTTTAATATCAAAATATTTGGACTTATAGTTTCGGTTCATTTCACGTTCTATTGTGCTGAAGTTAGTTTGAATTTAGTTCAACTGATATTAATAGGCGATATGTGGGGTTTTTCTCTGTAGCAGCACTTCTAGAAATAGTGAGATGTATCTTGCCATTTTTCACTACAGCATCACTTTTCGCTTTTCGAACTGCAATTTTTATTTTATTCCAGTTTTTTTTTTTTCCCTTTCGCTTTTGAAACAAAGGATCAGAAAGGTCAATTGCTAAAAACGATATCACAAATAATGAAGTGAATCATACTGTAGGTAGTCAAGTACAATTCCTAGAGGTTTTCCCAGTCCATCAATTAATTATCCGAACTTTTAATTCTCAACCGTTATAGTATAGTAGTGGCGGTTTTTATAGAACTGAATCTCCATTTTACTTTCAATTGAAAAGAAACGACAACAACAATATGAGCTCGAGTGAAGATGAGGATGACAAATTCCTATATGGTTCAGATAATGAAGAACCAAAAAATGAAAAGAAAAGACCAAGAGAAGCCGCTGAAGATGACAATGAAGGTCCTACAAGTGATAAGGTAGTAAGCCAACATAATAATGATTTGAAAAGACCAAAGCTAGCGAAAGACTCTCTGGCAAATGCCAGCTCTGATGAAGAAGAAAGTGGCTCCGAAAGCGATTCAGACATCGAGTTCATTATTAGTACAGGCCCTGATCCACATCGACTGGATTCTTCAACAGTACCAGGTAGTAATAATGCTATTGTGACGGTTTCTGAAGGTGCAAATGTAGGAGGAGAAACAATGTCAAAGAGCACAGCTACAGCCACGACGGCCGAGATATCCACATTAAATGCATTAGGTGACACTGAGGTTGCTGGAACTTCTGAGTTAGATAACGAAACACTAGGTCCTGAAACAACAACTAAGAGCGGAACCTCTGCTGAGGGTATTGATTTAGATAAGGAAGGTTTGTATAATGACGAACCAGTGTCAACCATTGATCCAGAAGTACTAAAAGAGAAACCATGGAGACAGCCCGGTGCGAACATATCCGATTATTTTAACTATGGATTTAATGAATATACATGGATGGAATACCTTCATAGACAGGAAAAACTAAGGCAAGAATACAACCCAAGAAGAATACTTATGGGTCTCATGACATTACAGCAACAGGGCAGGCTCGATCAGCCTCAAGGAGGACACCAGAGTATGCCTGATAATATGGCCATAAATAACCCACAACCTTCTAATAACGATAACATGATGCATAAACCAACTCCACCGCTACCGAATTTCCCAATGCCTCCTATGTTTGGTGGATTCTCTCCTTTCATGCCACCTGGAATGATGGCACCTATGAACCGAATGCCTAACCAAAATCAAAACCAAGGCCAAAACCAGAACCAAAACCCAAACCAGCTAAGTAAGTGAACATAACCCAATACTCCACATAATACATATCTATTTGGGTAAATTAATAGCTGACCAACTTTTGACATGTCAACTGGCAGGGAAATTTCTTTTCTTGTTAACAGAAATGTATAATTTGCATAGAATCAATCATATCATCTGTTTACTATTTTTACGATAAATAATAAGGTCCAAATTTCAATTTTTCATATTAATATGTTGTATACAGTTAATCACATCGCCTGTTTATTAGCACACTATATTACCAAAATTATACAATTATTAAAATATTAGTTATTGAGTTTATTAAGATATTTATTGTGATACTATGGTTTGATTAACACTCACGAAAAAAATCAAATATCATTAATTATCATGTTCTCTGAAAATCTTTTGACCCAAGGTTGATGGAAAGCATTCAATTCAACAACCTCTTTCAGTTTCATATACCAGCTTTGTTCATCTGCTAGAGAAGACTCATCACTAAATGTGATTACCTCACCATCATCAAATACCAGTTGAAAACAATCATTCATCAGAACCCATGTGGTAAAGTTTCTTACGTTGTCCTTACCAGTCACAACATCATCCTTCCCTATGACCTTCACTACTTTAAGCATGTTAATTCTTATCTTTGGTTTCATGCTGACTTCATGATAACCAACCAACTCTACACCATTTAATTTGAAAAATCTATTTTTCATTTGCGAGCTCAAATCTCCTCCTTCTTGCAACAGATATCCTTCCTTGGTTATGTCCTGTTGAGATCTATATTTTTCAACAATGCTTTTTGCTTTCTTCAATGACACTGGAAACTTTTCATCATTTGAAACTCTCTCAAGGAAACATCCCTTTACTTTCAAGGATCCAACTTTGTATGCAGGTCTACGTGGTAGATCATACAATGCTTCTTGAGTAACTTTACTTGAACTGTTGTTCTGTAAACGGGACCATTTGTTCAATAGATCAAACGATAAATCTTGCTCTTTGAATCTAATCTTTTCAAAGAGTGACTCATCCAACAGAATTTCACATCTACCAAATGAACCATCACGAGCAAATAAATAATCCCATTCATCCTTGACAGTACTTCTCTCAACAAATTGGGTTTCTGTCCTGTATTTCATTTTACCAAATGGAAATTTTTTACCGATTGGTATTCTCTTGGTCACTTCAACAAGTTCATTGGTTAATCTAGTATACTTGATCATCAATGTAATTATCAGCTTATTAATAGATTGATCGATTGGTATTTCAAATTCTTTATCCAAACTAATGGTACCTCTGCTATCTAGTTCAGTCCAATCTGTTCTCACTACATTTTTACCGTTATCAAATTCAATAGAATATTTTGGATGGTGAGCATTAATACCAGCCAATGAAAGCTTGGTAGTACCTTGCAAGTGCAAATACAAAAGACCTTTGTCAACAATAGGTTCACCTTCATTTCCAACTTGACCAGCATCAATATTGTCTTTATTACTAGCATCATCTACTACTACAGTGTCTTTATTTGTAATTTCTCCTACGGCAGACATGATCGAAATCTGGGCAGCTTCAGATTCAGAAGAGACTCGCTTTTCAGCAGTCGTACCATCCTTCAAATCTTTTTGAGTATTCTTTTTGGGACTTATAACCTTAAAAGGACTACCAACATGTGTGCTTTTAACAGGTGATAATTCTGGAGTATGTACCAAGCTTTTCTTATCAGAGAAGATACCCATATCGATATCATTAGTCATTTCGCTTTTACTGATACTTATATCTCTTCCATTTAAAGCAAACATGTCGACATTACCAGTTGCAATATCATTTGCAGTTGATCTCCAGATACCCAAACCTGCATTATCTATGATATGGTGCTCTTGATCGGAGCGACATTCATCTAATTCAGAGTTCTCGGTATTTAGGAGTTTCTTCATTATATTGTGATCAACATTAGGCTCTTCACCAGTTGGAAGTGAATAATCCACACTTTCACTCCATACTTTTGAAGTTGGAAGTGCTTGATTCTTTGTTGTTGTCTCTTCAATTAAATCTGAGGAAGTATTGGTATTTATATCTTTGTCAAAATAATTTAGAACATTTTCCAAGTCATTTTCAAAAGATGTTCCCAGTTCATTGAATTGTGAATCAAAATTATCCATAGTAGCGCTAGGTGTAACAAAGGCCTGACTACCTGATGAACAAGATTCATTATCATCTTGATTATTAGCTTTTAAAGAGGAGCTATCATTTTCTATACTGATAGGCTGTACTTTAACCTCTGGCTCAATATTAACTTCTGTTATGGTGTTTCCTTCGTCAACAGAAAAGGATGGATGACTCTTTCTTTTATCAATCACTGTTTGCCTAATCTTCTTAGAATTAATGGTATTTCTCCTCATTGGATCCAAAATACTAGGTAGCTTAGTGTATATGAAATCCATGCTTTGTTCCTGTTGAATATTATTATCAGGGTAGTAATACTTACTACGACTGACAATTTTTGGCTTGAATTTGAAAGCTGTAGCAGGTACTGGTGATGCTACACTGGACTTAGTAGAGTTGGAATTATAAGAGAATTGAGAATTCGAGCTTAGCGCTGGAGAAACAGCCTTGGTTGTCTGTTCTTGTAAATGCCAAATCGATAAATAATCTGTAGGCTTGACACTATTTTTCATTTGCATCGATTCATTAGAAGTTTCAAACTCATCATCAAAGGGATCATCAATCGAAAGCTTTTCCAATTTGGGGAGAGGTGGTAGTACTGGAGTGAAATTTGAAGCACTACTACTAATCCTGGAGTTAACAGCAGAATTATCAGTGGCTTCAGAGATATCTTTCTGCGAATTTAAGACTTCAATCTCTCTATCAGTATATTGATTCTTTTTTGCTGGCTTTGGCTCGAAGGTTTCCTGTGTGTTCATTACAGTTTCAGTTGAACGAATATTCTCTTCCAATTGAGGGTCACTGCTTACTTTATCTTCGTTATCTTTGTTTTGCAGAAATTGAACTGAAATCTCTGACTCGCTAGTATTTTCAAGCATATTTTCTGAAGCAGGCAAAATATTAACTTCTGGCAACGTAGTAGTAACCTCCTCCGGTACAACCATTTCTGGCTGTATTCCGGTATGGTTATCTTCCAGATTCTGTTGAATTCCATTGTCATTCTTTGTTAAGTTATTTAGGCTTGAATTTTGATCATGAGATCCGTTAAAACTATCTTCACTAGCAGTTATATCTGATTCTGTAACATTTACTCTGGTATTTGATTCTTCAATTAAATCATTATGCATACTTTGGTCAAAATTATTTCCAGATGTTAGATTTATTAGGCTATTATGCGATTCTTCAATATTCCTGGCTATGTCTGAAGTTTCTTTACCGGAATCTGCTACGTCCTCAACTGAGCCGTCATTTGCAGACTTTGAAATGTTATTGTCAGAGACGGTTTTTACTGAGTCAATGGATTTATTGCTTGACAGTTGGTGATCAATCATATTTAATGTCTCATCTAGTTTATTTTCCTGCCTTATTTCTAGCATATCTGATATTGAATTTGAGGATGGGTTACTTTTCACCGCTGGTAAATTTTCATTCTCAGGTACTGAGCTTATAACGCCTTTGCTTTCTTCCTCGGATACAAGCCTATTCTCATGTTCACAATTATTATCATTGTCAATTGGTTTAATAGAGGGGGTGACATTGATATCAGGCAACTCAGTTGCAAAAACTTCAAATTCGTGGGCATGAAAGTCTGTTGGGGTATGATGCAAAACAGAAGTTTCTTGTTCCGATTGTGAATCTTCTTCATAATCTGGGAAACCTAGATTTTCCACTGATTGAGAGGCTTCTTTTAAATTGGAAATTACAAAAGATGGACGTTCCAATGTTGGTGGTAGGAGTGTTTCTACATTTGACAGAATATCATTGCTAACTGTAGTTTGTTTTGTCTCTAGAGGAATATCATCGGGTACTGTCTGTAATTTCGCATCCTCTTCCGGAGCGTCCTTGAAATAATTTATAGTCTGTGCATTGGTAATTGGTATCTTGGATGGTGAGACTGGCTTTTTGGCTTTTGATAGTAGATCTATATCTTCTGTATCAGAATCATCGGCCATGCTAATCATATCAGGGCCATCGTAGATTGTACTGACTTCTATCATATCTGGTTCCTTGTCCTGCAATTCGTCGGCCAATAGCGGTTCAGTGCCCTTAACTGAGAAGTTCAATGTTCTTGTATCATCCATATCGTTTGACAATTGAGAATCAGATACTTCGTCCTCCACCACTTGCTTCAAGTTGTTGATTAAGTTGGACTTGCTGGAGCTAGGCGGTAGAACCAAGTTTTTGCTATCTACGAGAACCTGCTCGGATTCTTCTTCAGTCAAATGTTTGTTACCAGACAACAAGTTTGTTGTGTCGCTCTCATCTCCTTGTTCCTCGTCATCGTCGTAGTTGTTCTCCATGGGGAGTAGATCCTGGGGATCGTCGACTTTATTCCACTGATTAGCGTTAGCATTGGCATTGGCATTGGCATTGGCATTGCTGTTGGCGTTATTCTCAGTGTTGTACTGTACAAGCATGTCCATGGTCTCGTCGCCTATCTCTTGCAATGGCAGCAAGTACCCGTTACTCTGTGCGACATCGTTGCCTGACTGCATCTCCATCTCCATATCGATCTCCTTCAACAGCGAGTCGACAGTGGTTTCCGCTTCCATTGTGTGTTTCTTGTATTAGCTTTAGTTTTAGTGTGTTTGTTCTAGGTGAATGTGCTATTTTAATAAAGGTTCAGTGATTTACAAGCTGTATATATAAGTTGAGTTACTGTTTTGCGTCTGCCAAAACATACAAGCAATGGTTAAAAGCTTCCAGTTGGTGTCTCTCAGCAATAGCAATTTGTGATAGCTACTGCACACGCACACAATAGCCCATGGGAGGGGAGCAAAGACGGGATAGTATGTGGATGAGGGTTGATAGACCACTTGTTTATGTTTGCGATCGATATGTTTACAAAATGGCCCAATTAGGAAAAATCTCAAAAAAGAACCAAAAGAATTGTTCAAGGTGAGTCCTAATATCATACAAAACGGATAACATATGACATGTACGTATAATATAACAAACTCGCGAAAATCGACGTACATCACAGAATACGGAACTTACCCGGTCTCTTGCATCCAGTCTCTTGCTTCCACGGGATGCCTGTATTATGTGTATGTGCCGACGACCCGCCACCCGGCTGTTATCCCGCCAGACACGGGCCAACTATACCAGAATACAAGGCCCAGGCTCGCGAGCCTGGGTCTCTTGAAAACTCATAGAACAAGCGCTATACAAACGGATCGTTGATTAGTGTGTATGTGTGTATGTGTGTGTAGTGTGTCTTACGCGCCTCGAACACCAGTGTGGGCGCCATGCGGCTTGCCCTTTTGAGGGAGGCAGCCGGGTAACTGTTTCATCCGCATTTCCCTTCTTGGGTCTCAATCGCTGCTGTGTAACTCTGCTGCACAGCCTTCTAGGCATTTTGCAAGTTGAAATTCTCTCGCCTGCATTTCTCTATCGCCCACAGAAAATCCCGCATAAAAGGCGAAGTTTTCCGCCTCTTTCTCTCTGGTTTCTTTGGGCTTAACTCGCTTAGTTTGTACGTACGTTTCTGAGACTTTAGGGCGTCGCTTGCAGTACGACACCAGATCCAGTCCCCTTTCTCTTCGCTGCGACACGCTGAACGCTGAACGCTGAACCCGCTACTATATAAACTCGGGATTGGGGCGCGGGAAGGGGGAATTTCACGGTTCTTTCTTCTAGCCGCCCAGATATTCATAATACCAGACTTTGCGACAGCCTTACTTCTACTTGAGGGAAAGCTCGGTGAAAAAGGAATCTCTGAAACGTCTATTTTTTGATCTTTAGCTTGAGTTTGACATTGACTTTGACCTTGACTTTGGGAACAGATTGAGCTTTTGTACCGAATGGAGAAGAAGTTTACTAATATACCGGAAGTGATTGATCCCGGGATCACAATCCCGATTTTTGAAGAGGATGTGGATGCGATGTCGCTGGAGCAGCCGCAGAAACTCGGGTCGTATAGGGCGCGTGCTGGTAAGTTCAGCAACACGCTGAGTAACCTGTTGCCGTCTATATCTGCGAAGCTGCACCACTCGAAGAAGCAAGGGAAAGGTGCTGGTGCGGACCCGAACGCGTCCACTCCGGACAGCTCTGAGTCCGCGATCGGGAACTTGTCTGCGAAGTCCTCGCAGATGTTCATGATGAATACAGACCAGGGTATGCCCTCCATGGCCGCGGCGGTGGCAGCAGATATGGGCCCTTCCAGACCAGCACACGTGGAGGGATTCTCCGCAAGAGGCGCCGCACAGGACAACACTACTCCGCCTAGAGACGCCGACAAACTCGTCCACTTCCCGGAGTCCACGGAGTACTTGATCTCCAGACCCCGGACGTCAAACGACTCCTTCGGCAATAACTTGCCACGCCAAATTTCGCGCACGAGAAACAATACTATGTCCTCACAGATTACATCAATCTCATCCATAGTCCCTAAACCTCTGCCAAACACAGTCTGGAACAACAACGATACAGTAAACCAGCAGTACCAACAACAACAACAGCAGCAGCAGCAGCAGCAGCAAATGGTCCCACAGATAAACACTTATAATGCTATGGATATGGGCCAGCAACCTAACTACGGCGATACCATGAACCAACAGATGGGTGGCAACAACTTAACTGTGAACAACGCCTGGAACTCAAGTAGACCAAGATCACACTCAAACGCATCGAGCATATACACAGACGCACCACAGTACGACACAGTCGGCAGGTCTAGAGCCGCATCGAGCTACGCCCACGGCAACTCAAACATTCCATTAGTAGCAGACGAAGTCGACCCAAGGTCCCTGAACTGGGTCACCACTGACTTGCTAGTACCACCCATCAACCAAATCTCTAACTTGCTACCAACAAACACCATCTCGATATCGAACGTGTTTCCATTACAACAACAGCAACCCCATTTGAACAACGCCATCAACCTGACCAGTGCATCATTGGCCACTCTGTGCTCTAAATACGGTGAGGTCATCTCAGCAAGAACTCTAAGAGGCATCAATATGGCTTTGGTCGAATTCGACAGCGTCGACAGTGCTATTCGCGCACTAGATGCATTACAAGGAAAAGAAGTCTCCATGATCGGCGCTCCTAGTAAAGTTTCCTTTGCGAAGATCTTGCCAATGCACTACCAGCAGTCTAATCATACACAACAGCAAAACGCTCAAACAACTCAGGCAGAATCAGTGTCCCAGCCTTTACTGCAAGAACAACTCAACAATGGCGCTGTCACTTTCCACCAACAAGGTAATATATCCATCCCAGTGTTCAACCAAAATCAGTACAGTAATGGGCAAAATACAAACAACAATGCCTCCTCTCACCCAGGAACCTCATCGTCCTCTGACAAGGAGCAATGCCCATTTCCTTTGCCTCCTCCTCCTTTGTCAGGAAAGAAATCTGAGTTGGAACAAGTGGTTTTGCAATTTAAGTCAGATCACGATGAAAGCCAAGTAGCCTCGTTAATAAACAATAGCTTGAAGACAAAACCTACATCAGATGTCAACAATTTCGGACCGTTGCCTGGATCAGTCTCAAACAAACAGTTTGATGCACCAAAATTAAGGGAACTTAGAAAGGCAATTGATTCGAATAGTTTGTCAGATATTGAGATTGAGCAATTAGCAATTGCAATGCTGGATGAATTACCAGAACTAAGTTCAGATTATCTAGGTAACACAATTGTCCAAAAGCTGTTTGAACACTCTAGTGATATCATTAAAGACATAATGCTAAGGAAAACTGGTAAGTATTTAGCTTCAATGGGTGTCCACAAAAACGGTACTTGGGCTTGCCAAAAGATCATAACGAAGGCTACCACACCAAGGCAAATCAAATTGGTAACTGATGGTATCAAGGATTACTGTACAGCTCTTTTCAACGACCAGTTCGGTAACTATGTTATTCAATGTGTGCTGAAATTCGGCTACCCTTGGAACTCATTCATCTTTGAAAGCATACTTTCAAATTTCTGGACTATCGTGCAAAACAGATACGGTGCTCGTGCAGTTAGAGCATGTCTGGAAGCTCATGATATCGTCACCATGGAACAAACTTTGGTGTTGAGTGCTATGATCGTCATATATGCAGAATATTTAACTACCAATAGCAATGGAACATTGCTGGTTACATGGTTCCTAGACACATGCGTTTTATCAAATAGACATTCCATTTTAGCTCCAAGGTTGGTCAACCATATCGTTGATCTCTGCCGTCATAGACTAGCTTCCCTAACTATCCTCAAAATTTTGAACTACAGAGGTGATGACGCTGCTAGAAAGACAATCTTGAATACTGTTTTTGGTAATTGCGAAACAGATGAACCCCAACAAATTCTTTACCAAATTTTATGCGACGTTAATTACGGCCCAACATTTGTCTACAAAGTACTATCCATGCCTTTATTGGAGGATGATATTAGAATACACATAATAGCGCAAGTTAGAAAGATTCTTATGGAGTCTAATACGGCGCAGCATCACCGTCGTTTGATGGAAGAGGTTGGTTTGATGACCACCGGTAATAATAATAACCAGACCAGCAACAATAAGCACAGGAAGAACTCTTCTCATACATATGTTCAAGATAATAATGGACATATGAGAGGTGTCTCGGTTTCTAGTGTACGCAGTGGAGGATCTAGACAAACAGGTTTAACTCCAAATATACCACAAACGTTCCAAATGCCAAGCTTGCCAAATACTTCTATGAGCACCGTTGTGTCTGGAAATATGTCTCTAAATCAACTACCAACGCAAATGCAGCAACAACAGCAATCTGGTGTACTACCTCAAACCGTTCAACAGCAGCAGCAGCAACCTATGGTGGGCTCCAACCAAAACAATGCTATGAGTTACATGAATTACCCTGGAGTCTTCCCTATGGGCTATCCGAATAACAATAGCAGCTATGGAATAAACGATGATCTTGTGTCAAAACTAGATATGCTTACTTTGGGAAATGGTACTCACTTATCATTGCCTCAATTGAGTGTCACAAACCATGAAAATAACACTAACTACAGTAACAATAACAATAACAATAACAATAACAATAACAATAATAGTAATGGTAATAATAATACCAATGGCGGTAATCCCATGAACTTGATGAATTCTTCCTTGAATAACACCCAAGAATTCGGTGGATCATCTCTATGGAATTAATATCTCTAGCAACTTTGGCAAATTTCATGATGACGGTAATTACCAATGACCTCTTTTATGTTTCACTTTCATTTTTCCTTTTTTTTTTTTTTTTTTTTCTT